>SKEF01000574.1_pt1 | contig 37066 bp, 23 predicted proteins | sample 4826691 | NCBI WGS metagenome assembly SKEF01 (sample SAMN11008816, study PRJNA524170) | human gut metagenome | biome: Human fecal sample; material: Feces; isolation source: fecal sample from pouch patient p23, p27 | host: Homo sapiens | place: Israel: Tel-Aviv | collected 2016-08-24
ACTTGATAATGTTAAAATTTATAAAATGAATAGTTTTATGGGAAAATATATGAAAAGAATAAAGAAATATTTAATAATGCTAAGCCTGATAGCAGTAACGATTTTTTTGAGACATTCCTGTACAGTACAGGCAGCACAGGAAGATGATATTTTTAAAGAGTTATATATGGAATACCGTAGTGTATTATCGGACCAGAGAATAAATATTTACAGAATAAAACAGATTGATAAGGACAGTCATACTTACATAATAAGTGGAACATGTAAATTAAGACCGGGGGTACAGCAAGGTATTGGAATGGTTGCCAAAGATGTATATGAATATGGAGGTCTGAAATCATATTCTGAGAGATATATAGAGGGAACTTTACAGTCTCAAACAGCCCGAATAAAGGAATTCCGTGTGATAGAAGACCCGGAGGCAAAAACAAAGTGTGAGAATAATAAAGAAAGTATTTTTTGTCTTCCAGAGAACGAAGATAAAAAGACGAGGTATGATAGAAATAGCGAAGATAAGGCATACAGAAGGACGGAGAAGGATTCGGAAACTCCTCTTTTTTCAGTAAATTATACGCCACAGGGTATCACGAGTTCGGGATGTGGTGTGTATCAACTGGTGGTGGAAGATAACGGAAAGACTACGGTATGTACGATTATAACAAGTATATTTGGGACAGACTATAAATCCTTTGATGCGATAGGATGTTGGTATGATAAGAGTGAGTGGAGCGAGTGTACGGATAAGCTTACCCTGTATGACGGGACAGATGGTAAGAAAAGTGCATTTTCTGAGAAATATCAGTATGGAAGTTCTTTAAACTGGCAGACAGGAGACTGTACAGCAGGAATCAGTGAAGATGGCAGTTTGAAAGAACTTTCTTCTATTTCGCTGCCAGAAGGGGTACATTCTATCCGTGTAAAGTATGAAAATACACTGCCAGAACCAGGACAGGCGGTATTTTTAGGGATGCCCGGAAGTGCTGGTACACAAACAACGTTAAAGGGACAGGATGAATTGTTCCATAATTATCTGTTTTATCATAATAAGGTACATGCCGTATCAATTAATGGCGGCAGTCTGTATCCTTTAAAGGAGGGAGAAGTCAGTCCGGAGCTGAAGCTGAGAAAGGGTCTTAACGTTATCTGTGTAATTGGGAATGATATAAATACGATGAAGACAGCTAAGTATTATAGTAAGAACCATGATGAAACCGGTATGGAAAGTTATGTATTGTTAGTATATTCTAATGAAGATTCAGAAGAGTATACAGTACAAAAACAAAAGGATGCTTCCATCAAAAAGATTGAAATATATCAGGGAGCTTCTGATGAAGATGATGCAAAAGAACGTTTCCAACAGATAAAGGTTACAGAGAGTAAAGAGGGAGGAGAGGAAAAGAAGAGTATTGCGATGAATTCCTCCTACCCTTATGTCTGGATTAATGCAGTGACGAATGACCCGGAGGCGAGTGTTGAAGTAGAGGATGCCACAGAGTATCTGGGAGGATATTTTAAGAGACTAGATTCTAAGAAAAAATATTTTGATATCCAGACGGTATCGGCGGATGGTTCTACAAAGCAGACAGAGAGAATTTATGTGGACTGGACATTGAGCAGTGCGGAACTACAGAAGTTATCTATTCTTTCTGGTGCAACAATGGAGAAGAAATACAGCCCGAATACAACTTCCTACTATTGTAAGAAAGGAAGCTCAGGTAAGATTGTACTGTCTTATGAGACTTCAGAAAATACAACGACAGATGTATATGTTGACCGCCAGAAGAAAACTTCCATACAGGGAGCAGAAAGTAAGAATCTTGTTATAAATGCAGATGTTCATGAAGTGCAGTGGACGATTACGACAGACAACGGGAAAAAAGTCAGATATAAGATTTATTTTAACAGAGAGAAAACAGGTACGATATCTGAGACAACCCGAACCCGTGCAAAAAAGATGATTGATAAGATGGTTGCGGGTGGTTATAAAGAGTATCTGCAGAACACAAAAGGAACCGATTACTGGAAGACTTTTGGAGCTGCAGCGATAGGTGAGGACTATCTTAAAAATATGCTCGGCTATGATGTGACGAAGAAGGAATTCCGTCAGGCTACGGATTATGCAGCAATCATCCTTGAACTGGTTATTTCCGGAGAGAATCCTTATGATTATCTGGGAGTGAACTATGTAGAGGGTCTGATGAGCTTTAATGATAACGGCGATTTTGGAATGTATTCAGCGAACATATGGGCATTATCTGCCTTGCAGGCGGCAGGGGCACCAGTGCCAAAAGAAACAGTGGATATTGTAAAAAGACAGGCGAGTTCAGAAACATTTGACCTGGATATGAGAGGCTGGGCATTATACGCAGTTTCCCTGTATAACGATGCCTTTACGGAAGAAGAATATGCAAAGTGTGTTAATTCGATTAAAAATGTAGAGATTCAGGATGACGTTAAGATGAATGGCATTAATGTGACTGGATGTTTTGAAAATTTCTACTATACAAATCGGAATGTCATGTCACATGCCTGTATGGTAACGGGACTTACCGCACAGGGAATTGATGTTGGAAGTGGTGAATTTGATGGAGAGAATGGAAAGAATCCATTAAATATATTAGAAGATTATCAGTTAAGTACCGGAGGCTGGTTCTACTCTCCGGAGAATCCTTCTCAGGGAGGCTGGAATAAAGATGCGGTTATTGCAGTAGGAGACCTGTATAATGGTTCAAATGTGTACACAAGATATTATCTGACACCATCAAGATATAAGAAGCTTCTTGATAAAGCAGAAAAACTGCTTGCAGGAACGATTACGGAGGACACAAAACGGGAGGCATTACAAAAAGCATATGAGGAGGCAGAAAAATATGCGGATGAAGACAATGTTACTTCAGAGCATGGAGATGCCTATTATGCCCTTCAGGAAGCGATGTATGCAGTGGATGAGAGTGTGAAACCGGGAGTATTTCTTGGAACTGCCGAAGAAAGAGAACAGGTGAATGCGGTTATAAAAGCAATTGACTCGATTTCTTCTTACAGTTATAAAGATAAGACAAAGTTAGATTCCATCAAGAAACAGTATGATGCATTAAAGGAGAAGCGCCTGTTCCACTATGTGACTAATGCAGATGTGCTTGATAAAGCATATCAGTATGTGAATGGAATCGACACATTTCTTGAAAAGACAGAAAAGATAGGAAAAGTCAACCTGACAAAGACGGCAAAGATAGAGAGAGCCAGAAAGGCATATGATTCCCTGAATGAACAGCAGAAGAAGGAAGATGCAGTACAGAAAGCGTTCCAGATCTTATCTAAAGCAGAGACAAAGCTAAAAGATGCTAAGACTGCCGATAATGTCGTGCAGGCGATAAAGGCACTTGGGGAAATTGTGACTTTGGATTCTGAGGAGGATATTGAATCCGTCAGAGCTGCTTATGAGAGTCTGACAGACAGTCAGAAAACTTTTGTTATAAATATTGACAAGTTGAAGGAGCAGGAAGACGGTCTTAAAAAGTTACAGCAGCAGGAAGAGAACAAAGAGGCAGCGCGCAAGGTCTCAGACCTGATTGACCAGATAGGAAGAGTTACAGCAAACAGTGCAGATGATTTAAGACAGGCAAGAACTGCCTACGATGCATTAGAGAATGACGAGGCAAAAAGGCTGGTTTCTAACTACGCACAGTTAGAAGATGGAGAAAAGATTTATGCGAACCTTCAGCATGAGAATGTCATATATGATGTCGTAGATAAGGCTTCTTATGAGATTGGTCAGATTGATACTGCGTATGGAGAAAGTGCGGACATCACTACTGAGAATGCCGATGCTGTAAGAGAAGCAGTGCAAAAGGCGGAAAACTATATAAAAGAAAAAGAGCAGGAATATGCATATTTTAGACTTATGATTTCTAATTATATGGACTTATCAGCGGCAAAGACAGCCCTTGTCCAGTATGAACTGTCTGAGAAAACAGAAGCCTCTGTCGAAGAATTTAAACAGGCAGTGGGAGAAATCACAGGCTCCGGTATAGAAGAACAGCCGGTGATGAAGCGTGCAGAGATACTGTATGAGCTTCTCACAGAGGACGATAAATTGACAGTTACAGAAGAATATGCCCTGTTACAGCAGGCGGAAGAAGCTTTTTCTGTATGGCAGGCAGAGTTTGATAATGTACAGGAAGTGGTATACGGAACAGAGCAGATGGGAGATGTTGCCATAACAGGTGCAGAATCTTATCAGGAAGTAAAAGATGCTTATGATATGCTGTCAGAAGATGCGAAGAAGCTTCTTCCTGACGAGATAAAAGAACGGCTTTCTGAGGCAGCGGATACATACCAGCAGCTACTCGCACAGCAGGAAAGAACAGAGGAGGTCGTAGAGAAGATTGACGATGCTTCAATCATTTCAGACCTATCAGATGAGGCAGCAGTAAAAGCAGCAAGAAAAGCATATGATGCACTGGAGAACCCATATCGTGTGACAAATTATGAGACGTTGCTTGAAGAGGAAAAGGAAATCCTTTCTCTGAAAAAAGTACAGGAAAATCAGGAATTTGCCAATACCGTAATCACACAGATTAATGCACTGAAAAAAGTTACTTTATCCGATAAAGAAAAGGTAGAGGCAGCAAGACGTGCCTATGACGGACTGACAGATGCACAGAAAAATCTGGTAGATAATCTTTCAGTATTAGAGGCTGCAGAGAGCCAGATAGAATCCCTGCAGAAACAGCCATCAAAACCGGCACAGCCACAGCCGGCGAAAAAGACAGAGACCAAGAAGACTTCTTATAAAAAGATTGTTTTGAAGAAAAAATCTTTGAAAAAAACAATTTATTTTAACGGAAAGAAACAGACGTATTCTCTGGCACTGTTCGTAAATAATAAGGCAGTTAAGGCGGAAAAGATAACGTGGAAATCAAGTAAACGGACGATAGCGGCAGTATCTAAAAACGGAAAGCTGACCGTAAAGAAAGCAGGAAAAGTTACAATCACAGCTTCTTACAAAGGAAAGAAATATAAATATAATCTTGTGATTAAGAAGGTTCAGTTGAAACTTAAGAAAAAGAGTATCACTATCAAAAAGGGGAAAGCGGTGCAGATAAAAAGTGTGGCATCCCCTAAAGGAAAGATACAATATAAAAGTTTAGATACAAAGATTGCATCTGTAACAAAAAAAGGGAAGGTGGTAGGAAAGAAAAAAGGAAAAACAAAGATAAGGGTAAGCTGTAATGGGCTTGTCCGGTATTGCAAAGTTACTGTAAAATAAGGCAAAGGTATGAAAGTATCGGAAAGGAAAGAAAATGAGAAAATTTTATTCAAGAATACTTGCAGTATGTATGGCAGGTACAATGGCACTTACACCATTTACACCAGTGGGAACATTGATTGGCAATACGATTACGATTGAGGCAAAGGCAGCGGAAGCTAGTGTAGATACCTCCTGGTATGAAGATGGACAGACAGAATTTACGATTTCTACAGAAGCACAGCTTCGTGGACTTGCAGAATTAGTTAATAAACAAAATAAATTATTTAGTGGCTGTACAGTCAAATTAGCCAATGATATTGTAATGGATGATAGTGAATCTTTTACACCAATTGGACTTAACAGAAATAGAGGTTTTGGCGGTATTTTTGATGGACAAAATCATACAATTAAAAATATGTTTATTTATAATGAAATACATAATGAAAATTTGACAGGACTTTATGTGGGATTATTTGGCTCAGCGATTGGAAAAAATAGTACGACCACAACGATTAAAAATCTGACAGTAGAAAATGCAACGGTTATAGAAAAATGTGATGAATCAACAACTATAAAAAATGTTAATCAAAGTACACAGGGAACTGCTGCGTTAGTAGGCTATGGAAAGAATATTTATATAGAGAATTGTAGTGTAAAGGATTCAAATGTTTCTAATGATGTATTACGAACAACTGGTGGGTTAGTTGGAAATCTTAATGGTGGTAGTATTTCCGAATGCAAAGTAATAAATACCAAAGTAAATGGAATTTTAAGTGAAGGGCTGTTAAGTGGAGTAATTGATACAGTAGGTAATCCTAAAACAGGGCCTATTGTTGTGGATAATGCTGTGAAAGATGTATATGTTCAGGGAAATGTAAAAGGACAAGATGGTTCAAAATTTACTGGTGGATTAGTTGGAAATAGTGTGGATAGTAATATCAGTAATGCTATCGTAGGAAAGGACAGTATAATTGAAGGTGATAGTAATGTTGCCGGAATAGTAGGCGAAAACCGTGGAGACATAAAAAATTGTTTTAATTCTGCTAAAATTGTAGGAAAAGAATATGTAGCAGGAATTGCAACAGGAATAGGAACAGAGCTAGTTAAGATAGAAAACTGTTATAATCTTGGAGAAGTTGATGCGAAAGATAATACAGATAAAATGGGTGCACTTACATACGCAGATAACAAGATTTTTAATGTAGCAAATTCCTATAATCTTGGAACAGTAAAAGATTTATCAGGAGATAAAGCACAGTTTAATGCTAATGATACCTATACCAATGTGGCATATAATTCAGAAAATGGTATAGCAGCCGCAGAAGGAACAACAGGTATTACAGGTTATGCCGCAGCCCAGTTCAAAGACCGTACAGTAGTAGATGCCTTAAATGCTAATGATGGTGTAGAAGAAACTGTATGGTACCAGAACACAGAAAATCCAGATTTAGCTTTCAACATGACTGTAACATCTGATATCACAGTTCCAGAAGCATTAAATGTAACTTTAGGAAAAACAATGAAATTACAGGCTTCTATAACACCGGAAGATGCTACTAATAAAACATTAGTGTACACTTCTTCTGATGATACGATTGCTTCTGTAAAAGAAGATGGAACCGTAAGTGGTCTGAAACTTGGAACAGCAGATATCACCGTAAAAGCAATGGATACCGGTAAGGAAAAGACCGTAAAGGTAACAGTAAAAAAAGCAGAGAAAGAGCCAGCAAACCCAACAAACCCAGCAAAACCTTCACAGCCTACAACTAAGACGGTTAAGAAGGGAACAAAACTTATAGTAGGAACCAATACTTTTGTTGTAACAAACGTAAAAGCAAAAACAGTTTCTTATAAAGCAACTAAAAATAAAAAGGCAGCAAAGATTACAATTCCGGCAACAGTAAAATCAGGCAAGCAGGTATACAAAGTAACTACTATCGCAGATAATGCATTTAAAAATAATAAGAAAATAAAAACAGTAGTAGTCGGAAAGAATGTTAGAACAATTGGAAAGAAAGCATTCTATGGATGTAAGAATTTAAAGAAGATTACTGTACAGAGTAGTATTATTAAAAAGGTAGGGGCAAAAGCATTTAAGGGCATTAATAAAAAAGCAGTCATTAAAGTCCCTTCTAAAAAATACAAAGCTTATAAAAAAGTATTTAAAGGAAAAGGTCAGGCAAAAACAGTTACAATTAAGAAGTAAATATCAGATGATATGAGGAGCAGGGACTGCTTAGATGGAGCAGTTCCTGTTCTGTAATAGGGTACTATAGTGATAACTGAAAGGTAATTGCAGTACTTTATAAAGTGAGAGGTGAGACCGAATGCAGAAAAACAAAAAATATTTGCTGACAATGCTGACATTTGCATTTGTGATAGCATGTATATTCTTTTTTCAAAAGGATGTAAAAGCAGCAGAAAAAACAGGTACCGTTACATTTTCAATTGAACGTTTTACGATTGGACAGGGGTATTTAATAGAGCCATGTCAGGTAGATATTTATGATACAGATAATATTGCATCTGTAGTGGATAGAGTACTTACACAAGAAGGATATGGTTACGAAAATAAGGGAAAGATACAAGATGGATTTTATCTTGAACAGATTTATTATGCAGATACCGGAAGATTGAAGATTCCTTCTATAATTTCTAACGGACAGCTCAAACCAATAAAAAATGCAAATAATCAAATTATAGCAATTCCTACAAATACAAAAAATGATGGTAATCCGTATGGCGATGAAAAGGGACATTATGCATTAGGAGAATTCGCGTATTGTAATATGTCTGGTTGGATGTATACGGTAAACAATGTATTTCCGACAGGAATGTCCTTGGTAAAACCAAAAGATGGAGACATCATTCGTTTGCAGTTTACGCTTTACGGTTATGGAAGAGACCTCGGAGAAAAACCTGCAGATGAAGAAGATAACAATTATTTGAAATTACCGGATAGGGATGCGATTACAAAACGACTTGCAGTAATGCTAAAGTATAAAGCAAGCTGTGACGAACATGGTTATAAACAGGCTTATCAGAAAGCATATAATGCAGTGATTGACTGGAATACAACAGAAAAGAAAATGAAAGAAGTATTTTCTGCACTTCCGTCAGAGAAAGAAATTCTTCAGTGGGGAGCAGAATATAATGCAAAATTTGCTGAAAGTGTGACAAAAACCATTAACGCTATCGGTACAGTAGATTTATCTAAAGAATCTCAGATAGCAGAGGCAAGAAAGTCTTATAATGCGTTAACCAGTGAACAAAAGGAACTTATTTCTGCAGATACATTAAAAGTATTAACTGATGCTGAGAAGAAAATTGTCAGTCTGAAAGCTGAAAAGAAAACCCAGGATGAGGCAAAGAAAAAGGCAGAAGAAGCCGCGAAAAAGAAAGCTCAGCAGGAAGCTCTGAAAAAGAAATACACCCCATCTAAAACATCTATAAAATCCATTAAGAAGCTGAAAAAGAATCAGGCGAAGCTTACATGGAAGAAAGTAAAAAATGCAACTGGCTACGAAGTATACCAGTCCATGAAGAAAAACAGCGGCTATAAGAAAGTGAAGACAATTACCAAAAATAAGACAGTGACTTATAAAGCCGGAAAGCTAAAGAAAAAGAAAACTTATTACTTCAAGATCCGTACTTATCGTAAAGCAGGAGGAACAACTTATTACGGTAATTACTCAAATGTAAAGAAAATGAAGGTGAAATAATTGTAGGACAATTTCACCCGCTTAATTTCCTAAAATGAAGCAAATACACCCGTCTGGTTGGCATATTTTTTTAAAAGTCTATGTTATAATATGTACATGGCTTGCTTCTCAGGCTCACTTAGGGAACGCTCCTTATTTTCATTCTGAATTGCCAGCCATTTGATTTTAGAATGAAAACAAATATCTGGGCTAGAGAATGTAACAGTTTTATAAAAGTATTTGGCCTGTGCACCTAATGCATGGGCCTTTCTTTTCTACGGAAAACTCTCAATTTCTCTTGGATATTTTGTAAAATGAGTGAAGGAGAGGGTAGAATGAACAAGATGTATCAAAGGTTAAAAAGAAAATGTATATCGCTTGTACTTTTTGCTCTGCTTGTGGCATTTATAGTTCCATACTATGCATATGCGGCAGATAATGGGGCAGAACCGGCCGCGGCAGCTTCTGCTGCAGAGAGTACAGGCGATTTTTCTATGTCAGAAAGTGAGACGTCAGAAAGTGAGACATCAGAAAGGGAGGAGACGGAGTCTTCGGAAGAGGAGGAGCAGCAGACCAGGGAAGATGCAGATGCATCAGCAAGTACAGAGGCAGATGTACAGGAAAGTACACAAGAGCAGACATTAACAAAAAAAGAGAGAAAGATTGTCCGTAAGAATTTGCAGCTTGGAAGAAGTTATGGTTTTTATGCTTGGGGTGCAGAGGAAGATGCGGCACAGGGACAGTCTGATGAATCAGGAGTGGCAGTGCAGACGGAAGCAGAGGCGGAAGTCTTAAGTCCGGATATTGATACGGTTTTATCTAAGGTAAGAAGCTATATCTTAAGTAAAGATACGAAGCCGGATTACAGTAGCATATGGAATGTTATTGGTTTAAAAAGGAGTGGGCTGTATGTGCCGGAATCTTATATAAATCTTTTTTATAGTAATGTGATCGCATACTGTGAGAGTAAGGACTGGCAGATTACAAGAGCAAAGTATTCGGATTATTCAAAGCTTATTCTTGCATTAACAGCGATTGGTGTCGATGCAAGAAATGTGATGGGACATAATCTGTTAGCGTATCTGTCAGATTATGAGAATGTAAGCAGACAGGGGAATAATGGCACGATTTGGGCGTTGATTGCATTAAAGAGTAATCCGGCATATGAGATTCCAGAAGACCCTTCTGCAGTGCAGCAAAACTCAGAGGAGTTACTTGTTAAGAAGGTTGTAGGGATGCAGTGTCAGGATGGTGGCTGGACATTGATGGGAACAACTGGAGATTCCGATATGACAGGAATGGCGATGCAGGCGCTGGCTTCTTATTATAATAAAGATGGATATGAGGATGTTACAGCGGCAATTGACAAGGGACTTGCATGGATAGAAAAGAATCAGCTTTCCAGTGGTGGTTTTGGCACGATGAATACAGAAACTTCGGAAAGTGTGGCACAGATTATCACAGCTCTTTGTGGCGTGGGAATAGATTGTGGGGAAGATGTCCGTTTTATTAAGAATGGGAAATGGCCGATGACAGGATTATTCCAGTATTATATGCCAGAAGGGGGATTTATGCATGTAGCTGCTGATGCCGGGAATAATGGTGGCGGTGCCGGTGGCATTATCGATGGAATGGCAACGGAACAGGGATTGTATGCAACAGTTGCTTACCGTAGATTTTTGGATGGAGAGACATTTCTTTATGATATGAGTGATGTGGCTATTTCGGCAGGAACGAAGCCGGTAGTCAGTCCGACGATTGATACGGGGAGTAATAGTGGAGGAAATTCTTCTTCAACGACAGCAAAAAAGACAGAAACAAAACCGGCAGCTTCTAAAGTAAAGGTAATAAAAGTGGGATTAAATTATAGTACGATTTATCTTACAAAAGGAAAGAGCAAGACGTTAAAAGCGACGGTTTCTCCGTCAAATGCCACGAAGAAGTCAGTGAAATGGTCTTCTTCCAATAAAAAGATTGCAACAGTAAATGCAAAGGGAAAGGTAACTGGAAAGAAGGCAGGAACAGCGACAATTACAGTAAAGGCAAAGGACGGAAGTGGAAAGAAAGCAACCTGTAAGGTCGTGGTGACTGCACCGGCAACAGCGACAACCGCCAAAAAGACAACAACAACTACAGCAGCAAGAAGTCAGACAAAAAGAATTACAACACCGACATCGGGAACAACGAATCGTTCAGTAAGTACAGGAAGTGGAACACCAACTGCTTCGGGAACGACAAAGACACTTTCTTCCGGAAGCACTTCCGGTACAGGTACGGGAAGTACTGCGTCAAAGAGTGCAACAGGAACGACAGCGAAGAAGAAAGATACGGCAGTAGAGGCAACGACAGGAAGCTGGAACTTTAGCGGAGAGGATTACGTACCGGATACTTATGCGGCGGATGAGACAGATGCAGCGGAAGCGGACACCACAGCCGAAAAGGATAATGATACCTCAAAGATTGTGGCTGGTTTAGGGATATTTTATATAGTCAAAAGGATTTGCGCTATTGCAGTGGTAGTGATTATTGCTTTCATTTTATATAAAAAGCGTCATAGGATTGCAAGTGCATTACGCAATTTTCAAAAAGGCGGAGATAAGGAATAGATTAAAAAGATAATCTGTTTTTTAAAGAAAAATAAGGTGTATAGTGAGCAGAGTTAAAGCTAAGGATATACAAAGAAAGGGAAAAAGTATTTATGAAGAAAAAGGGATTTATGCGTGTCGTTCTGGCACTGCTTATGAGTATGTTATTGATTGTTTCAACCGGTTGTGGAAAGTCCGGTAATGGAGGAAGTTCTTCCGGTAAAAAGTCCGGCAAGACAGCAACACTTGCGGATATGAATGAGATTCCGGAGGATGGAATTATTACGAAGGAACAGTTTAAGACCGTTGCAGGAGACAATAAAAAGGTACAGTTTAAAGGGACAACAGATGATGGAATTACATATATCTGGACGTATGACTGTTCAAAGATTCAGAATCCAGCAGATCAGAATTTGAAGATTGATTTTTCAGAGAAAGGTCTTGATGATTTAAAGAAGCAGGCAAACAATGCAAATGATGCATTGAAGATGACAATGTACGGGAAAGGGCTGATTTGTGTACCAGATTTAGAGGTACAGCTTCCGGAAGCGTGGCAGTCGAATTCTGCTTATCTTGTAAAGGAACAGGCTGGAAAGCTTGCAAGGATGAGCGATGTTGTGGTAACAGCACAGGCAGAAGAGGATTCTTCCAAGAAAAAGGATACATCTGCATCACAGAAGGATTCGTCTGATAAGGTGAAGGAAGCAACGACTGCGGCCAAAAAGGATACAAAGCCACAGAAAGGAACCACTTCTTTAAAAATGAGCGTAACTTCTCTGGACGGAGATTGTTATATTATCGGAGGTATTACAGAACAGCAAAATAAAGGAGCAAGCGCAGCGAATAAGGCAGAAAACGGAACAACGAACAGTGAATCGGAAGGAAGTGATGAATCGGGGAATTCAGGAGAGAATTCTTATAACGAAGAAGGAAGTTCAGGAAGTGGAGATGTTTCTGATGGAGGAGCTTCTTCTTCTGGTTCTTCCGGCAAGCAGGATGTTGCAAACGATGAAGAAGTTTCAGGTTCTTCCCATACGTGTACGATTTCGATCAGCTGCGCGACGATTCTTAATAACATGAGTGATTTAAAAAGTGGCAAGGAAGAATTTGTTCCTTCTGATGGATGGATTCTGGCAGCTTCCGAGGTAGAATTTACGGAAGGAGAGTCTGTACATGACGTATTACAGCGTGTATGTAAGGATGCAGGAATCCAGATGGAGTCTTCTTTTACACCGGCTTATAATTCAGCTTATGTGGAAGGAATTAATAATCTGTATGAATTCGACTGCGGACAGCTTTCCGGATGGATGTATAACGTAAATGGCTGGTTTCCTAACTACGGATGCAGTAAGTATACGGTACAGGACGGCGATGTGATCAACTGGGTTTATACATGTAATCTTGGTAAGGATGTTGGAGATAATTCGATGTATTAAGGATGTATGAAATAGAGATTTGATATAATAAAGATTTAATATAATAGAAATTTGATGTAATGGAGATTTGATTTAGATGAAAGATACATTTTCGACATATCATCCTGTTTTAAATATGCTGTATTTTTGCGGAACGATCGGGGTGACGATGTTTGTTGTTCATCCTGTGATTCTGGCAATTTCATTTATATGCGCTGTTGCGTATTCCGTTGTTTTAAAAGGATGGAAAAAGACAGTAAAGTTTAATCTGCTCTTCTCATTACCGATGATGATCATTGTTGCCCTAATTAATCCGATGTTTAATCATTATGGAGTAACGATTATAGGATATCTTCATAATGGAAATCCGTTTACATTAGAAAGTTGTGTGTACGGTCTTGTGATGGCAGTGATGCTGGTATGTACTCTTGTATGGTTTTCCTGCTACACAGTTGTTATGACATCAGATAAGTTTATTTATCTTTTTGGAAGAATCATCCCGGCACTTTCTTTAGTACTTTCCATGTGCCTTCGCTTTGTACCGAAGTTTATCAAAGAAGCATCTGTTATTTCTGATGGGCAAAAGTGTGTCGGGCGAAGTGTAGAGAATGGGAGCCTTATTAAGAGAGCAAAGCATGGAATTACAATTTTTTCGATTCTGGTTACCTGGTCTTTGGAGAATGCGATTGAAACATCGGATTCAATGAAGTGCCGGGGATATGGAGAGAAGGGCAGAACCGCCTTTTCCTTATATCATTTCGATAAAAGGGATTTTTTGTGCCTTATTTTTATGATCATTACATTCGGAGCAGCGATATGGGGCTTTTCAAAGGGGTATGCATTTTGTTCTTATAATCCTCGGATCGTTGTAAAGGGAGTACCCTTTACAGCAGGCAGCCTGCTTGTCTTTGCCGCTTTTTTATTGTTTAGTATCATGCCAGCAGCGATGGAGATTTTAGACCGAAGGATGTGGAAGGCGAGAAGAGGACAGGTAGAAAGTGCATCACCGGCTGGGTACCGTTTGTGGGAAGTTGAATAGCCGTATATACAGGAGATAAAAAGCAAGTTTGGAGGTGCAGGGTGACAGCGAATGGTTTGTCAGAAAAGAAAAATAGTATATTAGAAATCAATGATTTGTGTTTTGCTTATCCAGAAGAAAAAAAGAGGGCGCTAAATCATGTTTCTTTGCAGGTGGAGGACGGGGAATTCCTTGTTCTTTGCGGAAAGAGTGGATGTGGAAAGAGTACACTTCTGACACATTTAAAGACTCCCCTAACGCCACATGGAAAGCGAAAAGGAGAGATTCTTTTTCAGGGAGTATCAATCGGGGAGATGAGTAACCGGGAGCAGAGTCAGAGGATTGGCTATGTATTACAGAATCCGGATAATCAGATCGTGACAGATAAAGTGTGGCATGAGCTGGCATTTGGTTTGGAAAGCCTTGGATACAGTAACGCAGATATCCGTATCCGGGTAGCGGAAATGGCAAGTTATTTTGGGATTCAGGACTGGTTTTATAAAAATGTATCGGAACTTTCTGGAGGACAGAAACAGCTTTTGAATCTGGCATCTATCATGGCCATGCATCCGGATATGCTGATTCTTGATGAGCCGACCTCTCAGCTTGATCCGATTGCAGCTTCTGATTTTTTGGAAACAGTAAAGAAGATTAATCGTGATCTTGGAACGACAATTATTCTTACGGAACATCGTTTAGAGGAAGTATTTCCTTCTGCTGACAGGGTAGTGGTCATGGATGAAGGGCAGATTTTATGTGTTGGCACACCGCCGGAAATCGGAGAAGAATTAAAGAAGCGCAATCATGAGATGTTTTTAGCTATGCCGGTACCGATGCAGGTTTATGCCAAAGTAGAGTCAGAGCAGCCCTGCCCGATTACTGTTCGTGACGGGCGAAAGTGGCTGGATATAGTTTGTAAGAAAAAAGGCATTTCACCAGCAAATGCATCTTCTTCATATAGAAAAGAGAGTGATTCCCAAAAAGGAAAATCTTCTTTTGCTAAGATTACAGAAAAGTTTACAGAAAAGTTAAGAGAAAAAAGAAGATATCATCTTAGCGTGTGATGATCTGTGGTTCCGCTATGATAAAGAACTGCCGGATGTCGTAAAGGGACTAAGCTTTTCCTTAAAAAGAGGAGAATTCTTTGCATTGCTTGGAGGAAATGGAACCGGGAAGTCAACAACACTTTCACTTTTGAGCCGTTTGAGAAAGCCATATCGTGGAAAAGTACTTTTAGAAGGTAAGGATATCCGTCGTTACAGCGATAAAGAACTGTTCCGCAATTTTCTTGGAGTACTGCCGCAAAACCCGCAGTCTCTTTTTGTAAAGAAAAGTGTGGAATTAGAACTGTTTGAAATGGTAGGCGGTGTAAAAGAGAAAAAGGATGAAGAATATCAGCTTGCCATGGATAAAAAGGATGCGGTGGAAGGAATCATTAAAGTAACACATTTGGAAGAATTACTGCATCGTCATCCGTATGACTTAAGCGGGGGAGAGCAGCAGAGGCTTGCCCTGGCTAAGATTTTGTTATTGCGGCCAAAGCTTTTGTTGATGGATGAACCGACCAAAGGACTTGACAGCTATTTTAAAAAAGAATTTGCCGGAATACTGGCATTACTCAAAGAGCAGGGCGTAACTGTTTTTATGATTTCTCATGATATTGAGTTCTGCGCTTCTTATGCAGACCGATGTGGTTTATTTTTTGATGGAAATATTGTGGCATGTGGAACTCCGGGAGAATTCTTTGCCGGAAATAATTTTTATACAACAGCGGCAAACCGAATGGCTAGAAGGTATTTTCCCATGGCGGTTACCGGGGAGGACGTTGTGAAATGTCTTAAAAAAGGAGTGTGAACAATGGCAGACTGGAAATCAAGTCAGGAGTTCTTGAAAGAATTTTACGCTTCTCCAATCGTGAATGAAGATACGATTTCTGCAAAGATAAAGCGTATCTTTTTACCAAAAAGCAGGAAAGCTTCTGCTTTAAAAGAATTAGCAGGAGATTTGTCAGGAGAAGGCAGGGCGGGAGATGTCATTTTAGATAATGATATGTTTGAGATGGATACCGAAATCTGGAAAAAGCAGGAAAAACGCAGGCTTTCTGTTCGTACCAGAGTAAGTCTCTTTCTCTTGCTTGTAGCGATTCCCCTCACAATTGCTGTCGGATTTTATGTTATGGATGTTGCCGCCGTTGGCACAGTATTTGAAAAGATTTTTGGTCCAAGAAAGTATTATTTTATTAGCCTGGTAATCATTATATACTCGTTATTACCGTTTTTTATGGTATTTGAGGGACGAAAACCTCAGGTGAGAGAGCTAGTTGTTCTTGCAACAATGGTAGCATTGGCAACCGCCGGCCGGGCAGCATTTTTTATGATACCGAGCTTTAAGCCGATTATAGCAATCGTGATCATCAGTGCAATCGCATTTGGCGGCGAGGCAGGATTCTTAGTTGGTGCCATGACGATGGTAGTCAGCAATTTCTTATTTGGGCAGGGACCATGGACCCCATGGCAGATGTTTGCGATGGGTTTTATCGGATTTTTGTCAGGAATCCTTTACCGAATAGGACTGCTTCCGACCAAACGGCTCAGCCTTTGTATATATGGATTCCTTGTGACGGTGTTCATTTATGGAGGAATCATGAATCCAGCGGCTCTCTTTATGAGTGTGTATGATTTTACATGGGAAGGACTGCTTGCAATCTATATTTCAGGTATTCCGGTAGATCTTGTTCATGCCAGTTCTACATTTATTTTTCTGTGGATTGGAGCAAAGCCATTGTTGGAAAAGCTGCAGCGGATAAAAATAAAATATGATCTGATGAGATGAATAGCTGGGACGTTTTTGAATTTCAGAAAGATTGCCAGAATGATGGGGCATTTTTGAAATAAGCATAGATGATAAGTATGGATGATAAGTATAGATAAAATGTATTCTTAGAAAGATTCTGAGAGTATACGAGATTGAAGGGGGAAACTATGCAGAAAATACCAGAATGTCGTTCCATGAATTTTTCAATTTATGAAGGGATGCTAAATCGTTATAAAGATAGTGAAGATATTAGAAAGTCTTATGAGTCACGAGGATTAAATGGACTGGAAGTGATTCGGGCAGGCGAGCCAGATGAAGGAAAGATTCTGCCGGATATGGTGAATGGGGTACATCTGTATTTTCATATTTTCTGGATGGACTGGTGGAAGGGGAATTATGAACGCCTAGATCAGGAATTTGATTCAAGAGAGCAGTGGCTGGAATACTTTGGAGGAATGAGCAGGGAATCTTATCTGAACAGTTTGCGGGACGATCTTGCCTATGCAGAACAAGTTGGAGCAAAGTATGTAGTTTTCCATGTTTCAGAAGTGACACTCCGGGAGAGCTATATTTATAAATACCGCTATACAGATAAAGAAGTGATTGATGCAAGCTTAGAGGTCATCAATACCCTCCTTGATGAAAAAGAATATCCATTCGACTTTCTTGTAGAGAATCTCTGGTGGAGCGGTCTTACCTTGAAAAATGTCCGCCTTACCCGTCGGCTTATAGAAGGAATGCATACACAAAAAAAGGGAATCATGCTCGATACCGGGCATTATATGAATACAACAACACAGCTAAAGACTCCGGAAGATGCCGTAGCATATCTGAATAAAATGATAGACAAATACGAAAAAGCACAGATGCTCCACTGGTTCAAAGGAATGCACCTGCAGCTGTCACTTGGAGGGGATTATGTAAGAAAACAGCGAAAAGAATGGAGAGAACATCCGATAGACTTTGATAAGATTCCATTTTATGAACTATTTCGCCTTGCATATGACCATGCCTGTCATATTGATCTGCATCAGCCTTTTATCGGAGAAGGTGTCCGGGAATTTGTAGAGCGCGTAGCACCAAAGTATATCACGCTGGAATATCAGCAAAACAGCCGGGAAGAATATGAACAATTCGTAGAAACCCAAAGCAAAATTTTGAAATGGATTACGATTCATTAGGGGAAAACAGACGAAAAAAGAAACCATGCCATATCTCATCTGCTCTGTAGTCGCTGTGTTTAAGATGCTCATCCGCATCTTAAACCCGCTCCGAAGCCGCATCTGGGATATGGCATGGTTTCTTTTTTCGTCTATACGAAATCTACAAAATTAGTAGTTATAATAATTCGGAATATCCATGTCCGTTTACAAGCGCATCGATTTTTTGTCCATTTTTGCAATATGGGCAGTCGTGTTTGCTATATGTATGATAGGAAGGAATATCATTTGGAGTAAACAGCGCATTAACAGGAAGATTACCATATTCAGAAAGCGTACTAAATATTGCTGAAATTCCCTGCAGTTTGCCACCATAGTACTCGATACATTCCCAGCTTCGGTTGATTGTGATTCCAGTTGTGACAGATGCCATTAAAATAATGATATTTCTATCTTTAATCATTGGCTGGATGTTTTTGCGGAAGAACATCTGACCATCTGAATCTATTTCTGGAGTAACAATATAGATAGATTTATGCTGGTTGTAAGAGAAGAATCCGCTCTCTGTAAGCTTTTCTGCTAAAAATGCACCAATTACTTCTGTTCCGTCAAGACATACGATGGTATCGACGACGGTATTATGTTTATAAAGTGGAACTAACGCTCTTGCAGCTTCTTCTGCATTAGACTGACGTACTTTTAATGTTGTCATATCTAAAAAGTAGTTGACATGAGAATGCTTTGTTGCGAAATGTCCCGGATAGGCAGAAAGATGTAGATTACAGGCTTTTGAACGAAATTGAATTTTGCGGTTTTCCATAAGATGTCCTCCTCCTTTATTGTGAAAGAATTGTTTATTTTGTTTATTATACCTTTTTTGTGTGAAAAAATAAAGGAGTATTTGTGCAAAATTACAGGCTTTTCTTGACAGTTTATAATTTCTTTCTGATTTTTTGAAAATACTTCGTGGTATGCATATACAGTTGTATAAAATGAAAGGGAGTGCTATTAGTTTGTGAAAAAAGTTTGACAAAAATAGTCCAAAATTGATTTTGGATACTATATCTTTGATTTAAAAAAGACAGGAGGAGAATATAAGCGAGAGAAGAAGAATGATGGAAATATGAGTGATATTATGAAGAAAAACGGAAGATATTTGATAGAATGAGAATATTTTATATAAAATGACGAAAAAATAGAAAAACCAACTAGTAATTGAATGTCAAAATGCGTTAAAAATATAACGAAATAAAAATAGATACATAAAACAAAAATAGAATTTTAAAGATAAAATAGAGAAAAACAGGAAAAATACACAAGCATTCATGAAAAAAACAGGAGATTCAGAAAGAAAATTGAAAGAATTGTTAAAAAATTTGCAAATAGGCAGAATGTTCATTTTGTTTAGTGGAATGGGCAAAATAAAATAAATGTTAAATAACTAACAGAAAATGGTTGCTAACATGATAATAATTTGTTATTATTACATAGAATGAAAGAGCAACAAGGTATACAATATAGCATTTTTATGGAGGAAAGAATATGGGTAATTCAAAAATGAATGCCAGAGAGCGCATTGATTATCTGTTTGATGACCACAGTTTTGTGGAAGTTGGTGGATATGTTTCCGCTCGTAATACCGATTATAATCTCGGTGCAAAGAAAGTAGAAGGTGATGGTGTTATCACTGGATACGGAGTTATTAATGACCGCATGGTTTATATTTACAGTCAGGATGCTTCCGCACTTGGAGGTTCCGTAGGTGAGATGCATGCGAAGAAAATTGCTTCCCTTTATGATCTGGCGATGAAAACAGGCGCGCCAATCATTGGAATGCTGGATTGTGCAGGACTTAGATTACAGGAAGCGACAGATGCCCTTCACGCTTTTGGAACGATTTTTAATAAGCAGGCACAGGCATCTGGAATGATTCCACAGATTTCTGCAGTATTTGGAATGTGTGGAGGAGGAAGTGCCGTAATGTCCGCTATGTCTGATTTTACATTGATGGAGAAGGAGAACGGCAGTCTCTTTATCAACAGTCCGAATGCATTAGCGGGGAATGAAGAATCCCGTCAGAATACGGCAGGAGCACAGTTCCAGTCTGAGCAGGCTGGTAACGTAGATTTTGTATGTGAGACAGAAGAAGCACTTCTTGACCAGCTTCGTATTCTTGTTGATGTACTTCCTTCTGATTATGAAGCAGAAGATGTTTACTTTGATAACGATGATGATTTAAATAGGGTTATTCCTGAGTTAAATGATGCCGCATATGATGCCGCTTACATTTTAAAATCTATTTCTGACAACAATATGTACATAGAGACAAAGGCAGCCTATGCCAAAGAGATGGTAACTGCATTTATCCGTCTGAATGGAGAGACAGTAGGTGCGGTTGCAAACCAGCCAGTAGATGGTGAGTCCGTTTTAACAAGAAATGGTCTTGAAAAAGCAGAAAGATTTATTAAGTTCTGTGATGCATTTTCGATTCCTCTTCTTACTGTAACGAACGTGACAGGACTTCGTGCCAACGCACATGAAGAGAGAAAGCAGGCGCTCGCATTAGCAAAGTTTACGACAACACTTGCACAGGTTAGTGTACCTCGTATTAATCTCATTGCAGGCGAGGCTTATGGAACTGCAGCGGAAGTAATGAATTCTAAAGCTATCGGAGCTGACTTTGTTCTGGCATGGCCACAGGCATCTGTAGGAATGATGGATGCAGAACAGGCAGTTCGTATCATGTATGCAGAGGAAATCAATACAGATAAGAATAAGACAGCACTTATCGCAGAGAAAACTGCGGAATATGCAGAAGGACAGAGCAGTGCATTAGCAGCTGCAAAGAGAGGATATATAGATGACATCATCGAGCCGGACGCAACAAGAAAGCGTCTTATCGCTGCTTATGAAATGCTTTACGGAAAGAAAGTAACTCCAGTGACAAAGAAGCATACGGCAGTATAGTGAGGTGAGAGTATGAACGTATTTGAACAAGCCTTATTAAATACTTTGATGGGTATGGGAACTGTATTTGCAGTACTGATTTTCATTTCTTTACTGATTTCTCTTTTTGTATATATCCCATCTATTGAAAGAGCGTTAAAGAATCGTTCTTCTAAGAAAGAGAAAAAGGCTGCGCAGGAAGAAAGACCGGCTCCAAAGCGTCCGATTCTTGAAGAAGTTGTGGAAGAAGAGGAACTTGTGGATGATGGTGAACTTGTCGCAGTAATCACAGCGGCAATCATGGCAGCGAATGGAGGAGCAGCAGTCAGTGCAGATAAGTTGGTCGTTCGTTCAATCAAGAGAGTGAAGAGAAGATAGCAAAAATGTATTCTTGGAATCTTTTTATAAAGTTTTGAAAAGTTAGCTATAGAAAGATTTTAGAAGTACATAAAATCATTCAGGAGGATTTACAATGAAAAATTATAGAATTACAGTTAATGGTGTTGCTTATGATGTAGCAGTAGAAGAATTAGGTGCAGGAGAAGCAAGTGCAGCGCCGGTAAGTACACCAGCAGCCGCTCCGACTCCAGCTAAGAAAGCTGCTCCAAAGACTTCCGGAAGTGCCGGTGCCGTAAAGATTACAGCACCAATGCCAGGTAAGATTGTAGCAGTAAAGGCACAGGCAGGTGCTTCTGTAAAGAAAGGTGACGCTGTTCTTGTATTAGAGGCTATGAAGATGGAGAATGAAATCTGTGCAGCACAGGATGGTGTTATCGCAAGTGTGGAAGTAGCAGTTGGAGATATGGTAGAAGGCGGAGATGTACTGGCTACAATGAACTAGAGCATATTTGCAAAATAAAACGGAGGAAGATTTATGAGTTATGTTGTAGAGACAATGACGAATCTCGCAGCACAGACCGGATTTGCATTCTTAAAGCCAGGTAACTTCATTATGATACTGGTTGCTTTAGTCTTCTTATATCTGGCCATCGCCAAAGGATATGAGCCACTTTTGTTAGTGCCGATTTCTTTTGGTATGCTGCTGGTTAACTTATATCCGTCCATTATGGAAGAAGGCGGATTATTACATTATTTTTACTTATTAGATGAATGGAGTATTCTCCCTTCACTGATTTTCTTAGGAGTTGGTGCCCTGACAGACTTTGGCCCGCTGATTGCCAACCCGGCAAGTTTTCTGCTTGGTGCGGCGGCACAGTTTGGTATTTACAGTGCGTATTTCCTCGCAATGCTTATGGGATTTAACGGAAAGGCAGCAGCAGCAATTTCCATTATCGGTGGAGCGGATGGTCCGACCTCTATCTTCCTTGCCGGAAAGCTTGGACAGACAGACTTAATGGGCCCGATCGCAGTAGCGGCATATTCTTATATGTCACTTGTTCCGATTATTCAGCCACCGATCATGAAGCTTCTTACAACAGAAAAAGAACGTCAGATCAAGATGGAACAGTTAAGAACGGTCACAAAGACAGAGAAGATTATGTTCCCAATCGTCGTAACAGTTGTTGTATGTCTGATCCTTCCTACAACAGCACCATTAGTTGGTATGCTGATGCTTGGTAATCTTTTCAGAGAATCTGGTGTAGTAAAACAGCTTTCAGAGACAGCATCTAACGCTCTTATGTATATTGTAGTTATTATTCTTGGTACATCCGTTGGTGCGACAACAAGTGCAGAAGCGTTTTTAAATGTCAGCACAATTAAAATTGTAGTATTAGGTCTTGTAGCTTTTGCAGTTGGTACAGCAGCCGGTGTTCTTTTCGGAAAGCTTATGTGTAAGGTTACCGGAGGAAAGGTAAATCCACTGATCGGTTCTGCCGGAGTATCTGCCGTTCCTATGGCAGCTCGTGTATCCCAGAAGGTTGGAGCGGATGCCGATCCATCGAACTTCCTGCTGATGCATGCGATGGGACCAAACGTTGCCGGAGTTATCGGTACGGCTGTAGCAGCCGGAACTTTTATGGCAATTTTTGGTGTATAAAGAATCGTTAGATTTGATGATGAGTTTATAAGAGTAATTCATTACGTGATTTGAAATAAAAGAGGAGAAATTATGGCTGAAATTAAGAAAAAACCAGTTAAAATCGTTGAAACTGTTCTCCGTGACGCACATCAGTCTCTGATTGCTACAAGAATGACAACAGAGGAGATGCTGCCAATCGTAGATAAGATGGATCAGGTTGGTTATCATGCAGTAGAATGCTGGGGAGGCGCAACATTTGATGCCTGCCTGCGTTTCTTAAAGGAAGACCCATGGGAGAGACTTCGTAAATTAAGAGACGGCTTCAAAAATACAAAGTTACAGATGTTATTCCGCGGGCAGAACATTTTAGGATATAAGCCATATCCGGATGATGTTGTAGAATATTTCGTACAGAAGTCTATCGCAAACGGAATTGATGTCATTCGTATCTTTGACTGTTTAAATGACCTTAGAAACTTACAGACAGCGGTAAATGCAACAAAGAAAGAGGGAGGACATGCGCAGGTTGCCCTTTCCTATACAATTGGTGATGCCTATACATTAGATTATTGGAAAAAGACAGCGAAAAATATCGAAGAAATGGGTGCAGATTCCCTTTGTATCAAAGATATGGCAGGACTTTTAGTGCCGAATGAAGCAACTCACCTTGTAACTGCATTAAAGCAGGCAACAGACATCCCTATTGAGCTTCACACACACTATACAAGTGGTGTCGGTGGAATGACTTACTTAAAAGCAGTAGAAGCAGGAGTCGATATCATTGATACAGCCATGTCTCCATTTGCAATGGGAACAAGCCAGCCGGCAACAGAAGTTATGGCTGAAACATTCCGCGGTACAGAATTTGATACAGGATTTGACCAGAAGCTTTTAGGCGAGATTGCAGACTATTTCCGCCCAATACGTGAGAAATATCTGGCAAATGGTTTAATGAGTCCAAAGGTACTTGGCGTAAATATCAAGACGTTAATGTATCAGGTTCCAGGTGGAATGCTTTCTAACCTTGTATCTCAGTTAGAGCAGCAGGGCGCATCTGATAAGTTCTATGAAGTATTAGAGGAAGTGCCAAAGGTACGTAAAGACTTCGGTGAACCACCATTAGTTACACCGTCCAGTCAGATTGTCGGAACACAGGCTGTATTAAATGTACTTACCGGAGAGCGTTATAAAATGATTACAAACGAGTCAAAAGCCCTTCTTCGTGGAGAATACGGCCAGACCGTAAAACCAATGAATAAAGAAGTACAGAAAAAGGCAATCGGCGATGAAAAGCCAATTACCTGCCGTCCAGCCGACCTTCTTGAACCGGAATTATCTAAGATCGAGGCAGAGATGAGCCAGTGGAAAAAACAGGATGAAGATATACTTACTTATGCATTGTTCCCACAGGTAGCAACTGAATTCTTTAAATACAGAGCGGCACAGGAGAATAAGATTGATCCTGCAAAAGCCGATGTAAAGAATGGAGCATATCCGGTGTAAAGGTTTCGTTTATTAAAGAGACAACCCCCGAAAGGGAAAGTAATAGCAGATGTGAAGATAATCGCGGCGTAGAAAGCTACATCTCGTAAGGAGATATAACTTTTACTTGCTCCGACATCACATCTGCTATTACTTTCCCTTCCGGGGGTTTGTTTTTGATAAATTGATGGTGGAGATGTGAGGATAATCGTTTGTTTCAGAGATGATGTGTTGTATAGAAAATGAAAAGGAGTATGATTATTCAGTGAGATTGGATTTTACTTAAAAGGGCTTCCTGCAGAACCTGGGAGAAGTTAATGTTCTGTTTTATGGCAGCGTCATTGAGCCAGGAAGGAATTGTGAGATTCTTACGGACGGACTTTGTAAAGTGAGATTTGGCGTATTCGGCAACATCTACAGTAACGATATTTACAAAGGCTTCATCAGAAGTTACACCAAGTTCCTGCATGACTTTGTCAATATTGATATCGTTAAGTGAGGATGCAGGAGAAATATGTTCACCATCAAGGTTAGCAGAATATAAAAAACCTGCCAGACAGTCAACTGCCATAGAAAAAGCATCATCAAGCGTATCCCCACATGTAGCGATGTCAAGATCGGGAAAAATAACAGAATATCCGGAGTCTTCTTTGATGAAACAAGCTGGATAAGCAGACAACATAATAAATACCTCCTTAAATTTGGAAAACAGATGAAACTATTTTAATCCGGCCTGCTTTAAAATAGAATTTTCGGTTCCTTTCGGTATGTCTTTACAATGAAAAGGAATTGTAACTTTGCCGGATTTTGATGGGTGGATATAGTGGCGGTGGGAACCGACCTGCGCTTGAAATATCCAGCCATCAGCAAGGATAATTTTTTCCATTTCTCGTGGCTTTTTTGGCATAAATCCGTACCTCCCTGCAATATTATAATAATATGTTATGCGTACCAAGTCAATGTGTATGAAAATAAATCTAATTTAGTTCTGGCAGTATGAAATATACCATATATGGAAAAATATAGCGAGAAATAAATGCAAAAAATCTTAAAGATGTGTTTGATAATAAGTAGCATTATCCAAAGAGATTAATCCTCTACAAATTCCATTGAAAAAAGGTTCACCTTTTTCCTATTTTTTGTAGTCCATAGCAATAACCCATGATAAAATAAAGACACTATACGAGAGGAGAAAGAAAAATATGAAGAAAAGGAAATGTTGGTATCGGATATTGTCATTTGTACTTACCGTAGCGATGCTTGCAGGCTTTTGTCCGCAGGGAGTGAGTTTTAAGGGGATGCAGTTGACGACACCGGAAGCAGAGGCAGCAGATGCTATAAGTAATCCTAAAATTGAAAAAGTCACTTCGATGAATAATACATGGAAGACTACATGGGATTGTGTCTGGTTTGGAAGTTACCCACAGAGTGAGATAACATCTGAGGATGGAGATATCTATCATGAGCTGAAGAATGTAACAGGTTGGGATGAGAATAATGATATTGTTATCGGTAAAGCCAAATATCGGCGATTGAAGGCTACTGAAGCGACGAATTATGCTACTAGAACTGGTGAAACACACCCTAGCTATTATAACTGGAAAACAGATTATAATACATATCACTATTTTAAATATGAGCCAATTAAGTGGCGTGTATTAAATCGGGATAATAATAATAATGTTTTTCTTGTGGCAGATATTTCTTTGGACGACCAACCGTATAATGTAGATTATACAAATGTGACCTGGGAGAATAGCAGTATACGAAGCTGGTTAAATGGTTACGGAAATTCTGAAAATCAGCCTAAAAGGGATTACAGTCAAAAAAACTTTATTAATTCTGCATTTTCTTCTGAACAAATATCTGCAATTGAAAGCACACGTGTGATAAATAATAATAACATTAATTATAAAACGAACGGAGGAAATGATACTTTAGATAAAGTGTTTTTACTTTCAGAAGCAGATGTCTATAATACAGATGAGGCACAAAAATATGGATTTGACAAAGAAGTTGAAAATGCTCCGAAAAAAAGAAGTTACTGTAGTACATATGCTTATGCGATGGGGACAACCAGATATAACAATTCATATTATTTACGATATAAGGAAGATGTAAACTGGTGGCTTCGTTCACCAGGAAAATATGCCTATAAAGCGGCTTATGTAAATGATGAGGGAAGGGTATATGGATATGGAAACGATGTTAATGATAAATGTAGTGGTGTGCGCCCTGCTTTATATTTGAATCTTTCATCTGATATGTATTCCTATGCAGGAACCGTATGCTCTGATGGCACAGTAAATGAGCAAAAAAAAGAAGAAACAGACAATATAGCAAGCCCTCTACAAAAATCCGGTGAATTCAAGTTTGAAACAAGTTTGGATAACATTGTTAATACATCAGGAGAGGATAACAAAACAGCAAAATATACCTATGATTACGATGAAAACTGGTTCTTTACTCCAAGTACAACATATCAGCACGAGCTTACCAAAATGTCGATTCGTGCGGCAATGGCTGGATATGGGGTGATGGATGCTCCACATTCTGTAGATACAAATATAAAGTATTTGATGGCCGGGAATGATAAGAATTCGTTAGAATTTACAAATTATGAAAGTTCTTATCCAGATCCTAAGACCAATACAATTGGTTATGCAATTGGCAGTAAAAATATTAAAAACAGTGCAGGTGAAACATGTTCCCTTCTTATGGTTACTGTTCGTGGAGGTGGCTATATGGATGAATGGGGAGGAAACTTTGATCTTGGAACAAAAGATGAACATCAAGGTTTTAATGAGGCAGCTTTGCAGGTTAGAGATGGCATTAAAAAGTATGTAGAAAAATATAAAGACAAGCTGCCATATGAATTAAAAGTATGGATTTCTGGCTATAGCAGAGGAGCGGCTACAACAAACCTCGTAGCTAAAATGTTAGATGATGGAGCGATAGAAGGTCTTACAAGAGATAATATCTATGCCTTTTGTTTTGAATGTCCGCAGAACACGACAAAAACACAAAGTTATGTAGAGAGTGATAAATATAAAAATATTGTAAGTATAGTCAATTCGGTTGATTTAGTACCAAAAGTAGCAATGAGTGGGTTTGGATTTAAAAGATATGGAACAGTATATCAATTACCAAATATTCGCGCGCTAGCTGATTACGGGATTGCACGGGCCAAAATGGTCAAATGTTATACAGATTTGATTGCATATAATAAATTAGCCCTGGGAGCGAGAATGTATGATTGGACGGAGAAAGAAATGAAAAACTTATATCTTCCAATGCAGGCGGTGGTATATTTAACGAAAGAAGGGCTTGCACAGGCTTCTATGATGGATAAGCTGATGGATGATTTATGCGATGTTGCAGTGAATAGAGAAAATTATTATATGAGGCTACAGGCAAATATGATTAGTGGAATGGCAGGAGTATTAGGAAAGAACAGTGGATTGGATACCGGAGCCCTTGCAGTGACAATTGCAAGAGTGATACCAGGACTTGCTGCAAAACATCCTCTTGATAATGCATATTTGCTAACACATTTAATACCTGTTAAGCGAGCACATTATGCGGAATTATGTCTGTCATGGCTGGATGCGCTTTCTGATGCTACTATTGTGCAAAGCTCAAAAACAAAGTATAAAAAAATTGCTGTAAACTGTCCAATTGATGTGACGGTATATGATGCAGATAATAATAGTGTGGCAGAGATTAAGAATGATAAAGTTACAGACAATGAAGAGGGATTAGAAGCATATATTGATGAAAATGGTCAGAAAATCGTATGTATCCCTGAAGATGCTGACTACAAAGTGGATTTAAAAGCAACAGACAACGGAACGATGACATATACTGTTATGGATCAGAATCTGGAAACCAATGAATGTAGTCAGGTAAAAAGTTATGTTGATATTCCGATAAAAAAAGGAGAAGTTTACAAAAGTACATTTGAAACAGATACAGAAAGTTCTACAGAAACGCTTGAGAATGTCAGCGGAGATGAAGTAAAGCCTTCGATAAAAAAAGGTGTTTCAGAAGATATTAAAAAACAGGTAAATGTTACTGCACAGTCAGGTGGAAGTGTTGCAGGTGGCGGAAGCTATACGATCAGTGAATATGCAAAGGTAACTGCAGAGCCAGAAACTAATTATACATTTGCAGGATGGTATGAAAATAATATTCTGATTTCAAAAGAAAAAGAATACCGCTTCTGCGTTCAGAATAACAGAAGCCTGTCAGCACATTTTTCAAAAAATGCAAATCAGGAAACCCAGAAACCGTCCAACAGCACAACAAAACCATCTGGTAACACAACAAAAGCTCCAGCTATAAAACCTTTTAAAGCAACCGGCAAGCCAAAACAGATTGCCGCAGGCAAAAAAGTGAACTTAAAGGCGGAAATTGGATTGCCAGACAGTATAACAAAACAGTTAATCTGGAAGTCAAGCAATACAAAGGTAGCAATCGTTAATGCAAATGGTGTTGTAACAGTGAAAAAGAAAACCGGAGGAAAGAAAGTTACAATAACAGCATCAAACGATAAGATAAAGGTTTCCGCATCCTGGAAAGTAACTTCCATGAAAGGAATCGTAAAGAAAGTAAAAATTACAGGAACTAAAACTGTTAAAGCAGGAAAAAGCCTGAAATTAAAAGCGAACGTAACCGCTACCAAGAAAGCGAATAAAAAGTTACAGTGGACATCCTCCAACACAAAATATGCCACTGTTAATGCTAAAGGCGTAGTCAAAACTAAAAAGACTGCCAAAAGAAAGACCATAAAAATTACCGCCATGGCAACCGATGGAAGCGGCAAAAAAGCAACTTTTAAAATCAAAGTAAAATAATTATAATACCAAGGTCTTCTTGAATTTTTAACTTCTTCTTCTCTGGCAGCCAGTAAAATGACTTTGGAGAGCCAATAGACAGAACCGTGGAAAATCCAACATCGAAAATGAGATATGGGAGCAGCAAAAATGCGGTTGAGCATTTTCTGCGTCCGCGACAACTTTCTCATTTTCGATGTTGGATTTTCCACGGTTCGTCTGTTTTAGTTAACCCCCTTCAGTGGGTGTCTGTTTATTTTCCCTTCAGCTGCGCTGACAAACCAGAATTTTTATTGTGGTTTTCTGTTGACTTTTGATTTTTTTTGTGATAAATTAAAAACAACAAAAAACCACATAGAAGCCACAGGATTCAAGATTCGAAAGGAGGAGGTATATGGAAAAGTATGTAATGGTTATCGATGAAGGAACCACAGGGACAAGGGCGTTACTTTATGATAAGGATTTTCACATTGCGGGGCAGAGTTATGAGGAGTTTACACAGTATACACCATCAGAAGACAGGGTAGAGCATGATGCGGAGGATATTTATAATAAGTCTGTAGAGATGTGCTGTAAGGCGATGGAACAGGTTGGGGCGACAGCAGAAGACATTTCCTGTATTGGTATTACAAACCAGAGAGCGACAACTGTTATCTGGGATAAGGAGACGGGAAAGCCGCTTTGCAAAGCGATTGTATGGCAGGATACGAGAACTGCCGACAGATGTGCAGAGATTAATGCCAGCGAGTGGGGGAAGAAGTGCAAGCAGACGACAGGCTGGACAGTAGCACCGGTATATTCTTCTCTGATGATCGAATGGCTGATGAAGAATAATGAGGAAGTAGCGAACAAGTTAAAAGATGGTTCTGCATTATTTGGAACAATCGATACATGGCTGGTATGGAAGCTTACGGGAGGGAAGAAGCATACCATCAGTTACTCCAATGCATCGGTTACAGGAAGTCTTAATTTAAAAGAAGGAAAGTGGTACACAGAATTCCTTGACTATCTCGGAATCCCAGTTGCGATTTATCCGAAGCTGGAGGAAGATTCGGGAGATTATGGAGAGACGATACCGGAACTTTTCGGAAGCCCAATACCAATCACTTCCTGTATTGCCGATCAGCATGCCGCCCTTTTTGCACAGGGATGCAGAGAGAATGGCATGGCGAAGCTGACGAATGGAACAGGTTCCTTCATTGATCTGAATATTGGAGAGAACAGTGTAGTGATGGACGGAGCAGATACCGTAGTTGCATGGAAGATTAACGGAAAGATCTGCTATGCGATCGAGGGATATGCCGCTGTTACCGGTTCCGCCGTCCAGTGGGTACGAGATGGTCTTAAGTTTATCAAGTCTTCTGGGGAGATTGAGGCATTAGCAGAGTCTGTACCAGATACCAACGGAGTTTATTTCGTTCCGGCACTGGCAGGACTGGGTGCACCGTACTGGGATCCATTTGCCAGAGGAATGATCATCGGACTCACAAGGGGTGTTACAAATGCTCATATTTCAAGAGCAGTGCTGCAGTCCATTGCATTTTCTATCAAAGATATCACCGATGCCATTTATGATTATACAAAGACAAAGGTAAAGGATATCCGTATTGACGGAGGGGCATCAAAGAATAACCTGTTAGCCCAGATGTTTGCAGACTACTTAGACTGCCGCATTGTCCGTCCGTCATCGGTGGAGGCAACAAGCCTTGGAGCTGCCGAACTTGCCGGCATGCATACCGGATTCTGGAAGGAAGAAGATCTCGAAAGAGCGATGGTATACGATGCCGAATTCAGCAGCCAGATGGAAGAAGAAGTAAGAGAGAAATCTTACTCCAACTACAAAGATGCAGTAAAACGCTGTTCAGGCTGGATGGCAGATAAATAATCAGGAAAGGGAGAGTCGTATGAATGCTGTAAAAGAAGCCTTTTTTCAGAAAATGAAAGAAAGTGAACTGGATGCATCAAAAGTAAGCCTAGAATGGAAAGATGACATACTGATCTTATCCGGGGAAGTGGAGAGATGGCAGCAGGTTGTCGATATAGGACATTTGACAGCGAAGATTCCAGGAGTAACCAAGTTAGTGAATCATCTCACGAGTAAGGACATGCCGAAAAAGGAAAAGAAAGATATTTCCCCGTTTTTGGCTATGGAAGAGAAAGAGGAAGCCGATGTTGTTATTATCGGAGCCGGCATTACGGGATGTGCTGTAGCAAGACAGCTATCGAAATATAAGTTGAATGTGCTGGTTCTTGAAAGAGAGGATGACATTTCCTGTGGAACAACCAAGTCAAACAACGGAATGATTCATTCAGGTTATGATTCAAAACACGGGTCTTTAAAGGCAGAAATGAATGTAAAAGGTAACGCTATGTATACACAGTGGGCGCAGGATTTACATTTTGCTTTTAAGAGAACAGGTTCCTTCGTACTTGCTTTTGATGAGAAGGAACATGAAGTATTAAAGTATTATCTGGAAAATGGAACGAAGAACGGTGTTCCCGGAATTGCACTGATTACTGGAGAAGAGGCAAGAAAGATAGAGCCGAATATCAGTGATGTCGCACAGTGGGCGTTGTGGACTCCTTCCGCAGGCTATGTAGAACCTTATGAAGTGGCATTAGCACTTATGGAGAATGCGATTGATAATGGTGTTCAGCTCCGCTTAGGCTGCGAAGTTTATGCAATAGAGCAGGAGAATAAGAAGGCTTCCGTATTAGTGACGAATCAGGGAAAGATACGATGTAAATACATTATTGATGCCGCAGGTCTTTATGCCGATGAAGTGGCAAAAATGTTAGACGATGAATTTTTCACGATTCATCCAAGAAGAGGAACGCTCGTTATATACGATAAAGAGAATAAAGGAAAGATACATACATTTTCCGGTCAGGCTCCCGGCCCTTACACAAAGGGTGGCGGACCGCAGGAAACACCGGAAGGAACGCTTCTTTTTGGTCCATCTGCAAAAGAAGTACCGGAAAAAGATGATTTTGGTGTGGATCAGGATGACCTTGACTTTGTAGTAGATAAAGGAATGTTTCTTGTAAAGAATGTGGAGCGTTCCAGCCTGATTACCTATTTCGGTGGAAACAGAGCAGCGACCTACCATGAGGACTTTATCATTCAGTGCTCGGATAAGTTAGACAATGTAATCTATGCTGCAGGAATCCAGTCACCGGGACTGGCAAGTTCGCCGGCAATTGCTGAAAGAGTCGAACATTTGCTTTTGGGAATCTGCCCTGATATAGAAAAGGACGAGAACTACAACCCTGTCAGAGAAGAAGTAAATCCATTCCGATTCTGTTCAATGGAAGAGCGGGAGCAGAGAATAAAGGAAAATCCGCTGTACGGAAGAATCATCTGTCGCTGTGAGTCTGTCACAGAAGGTGAAATCGTGGATGCGATTCACGGTAAAGTTCCAGCAGTTAATATTGATGCGATAAAGAGAAGAACGAGAGCGGGAATGGGAAGATGCCAGGGCGGTTTCTGTCAGGCAAAAGTACTGGAAATTCTTGCAAGAGAATTAGAAATTCCGGAAACAGAAGTTACGCTAAAGGGAGCAGATTCTAACATATTAAAAGAAGAGACAAGGCAGGTGAGAGATAATGCATAAGATTCCTGTAGATATTGCGGTTATCGGTGGAGGTCCGGCTGGTCTTGCAGCAGCAGTAAAGGCAAAAGAAGAAGGATTCGAAAAAGTTATTTTGATTGAGAGAGATAAAGAACTGGGAGGAATACTCAATCAGTGCATTCATGATGGATTTGGATTAATTCGCTTTGGTAAACAGTTATCTGGCTGTGAATATTCCCAGAGATACATTCACATGGCCAAAGAGGCCGGAGTAGAAATCCACACAGATACGATGGTTCTTGAAATAACGAAAGACAGAGAAGTTTATGCAGTGAGTGCCGAAGAAGGCGTATCCTGCTGGCAGGCAGGAGCCATTATATTAGCGATGGGATGTCGGGAGAGAACAAGACCACAGGTTGGAATTCTTGGAACAAGGCCATCAGGGGTATTAACTGCTGGAGCAGTTCAGAAGTATATCAATGTACAGGGATTTAAGCCAGGTAAGAAAGCCGTTATCTTAGGTTCAGGAGATATTGGTCTGATCATGGCACGAAGAATGACATTAGAACATATGGAAGTAGAAGGTGTTTACGAGGTAATGCCGAATCTGGGAGGACTTCGGAGAAATAAAGTGCAGTGTTTGGAGGATTACGGAATTCCACTTCACCTGTCAACAACTGTGGTAAAGGTTCATGGTAAGAAAAAGCTAGAGGGAGTTACCGTAGCAAAAGTGGATGAGAATCGAAAGCCAATTCCGGGGACCGAGCGTTACATAGAATGTGACCTGCTTGTACTTTCCGTCGGACTGATTCCAGAGAATGAATTAAGCCGGCATGCCGGAATTAAGTTACATCGAGTAACAAAAGGCCCAGTCGTTGACCAGAATATGATGACTTCCATACCAGGAATCTTCGCTGCAGGAAATGTATCTGCTGTATTTGATCTCGTAGATTATGTTTCAAAAACCGGAGAAGCCGCCGCAGCAGGCGCGGCCAGATGGTTAAGAGGGGAATTAAAAGCCACAGATGCAGACAAATGCATGATGGTAGAAGCAGGAGAAAATATCTCCTTTACCCTTCCACAGACCATTCGCCCGGAAGATGATAAGATTACATTTTTTATGAGAGTGCGAAAGCCACTGACTAAGCCGGTCATTCAGCTTACCTGTGATGGAAAGGTTATTGCAAAGAAGAAGCTACAGACGGCCAATCCACCGGAAATGGTAGCATTAACTGCAGAGTGGAAAGAAGAATATCAGGGACATATCGTGATGGAAGGAAAGGAGGCGTAGCTGTGGAAACGAAATACACATGTATCGTCTGTCCGCGAAGCTGCGATCTCGTAGTATTTGAGCAGGATGGAGAATGGAAAGTAAAAGGGAACAGTTGTCCAAGAGGAGCAGAATACGGCCTGAATGAACATACACATCCCAAAAGAATGATCACAACAACTGTGAAAATGGCACACGCGAAGGATAATCACCGATTACTCCCGGTAATCAGCAGTGATTTTGTTCCAAAGGAAAAGCTGAAAGATTGTCTTTCATACCTTTATGGACTTGAAATAGAAGCACCAGTCAAACTCCATGACAAAATAGTAGAAAATATTTTAGATACTGGAGTAGATATTTTAGCAGCAAGAGATATGGAAAGGATGGAATAACTTATGAATGAAAAATGGAAAGAATTTTTAAAAGCTGTGGAAAAGAAATGTCCGCAAACTCACATTTACACACAGCCGGAAGAATGCCTGATCTATTCCCACGGATGTTATCCAAGAGAATATAAATGGCTTTTAAAGGGCGATTATCCATATTTAACCCGAGCAGTAGTTTCTCCAGCAGATGAAGCAGAAATCTCGGAAATCGTAAAACTTGCCAATGAGTACGAAGTAAGTATTATTCCTTACGGTGGTGGAAGTGGTATCGTGGGCGGCACCATTCCTTATCAGGGCGAAATTATGATTGATGTAAAGAGATTGCAGGACTTCTCCATCAATATCGTAAATGGAACAGCAAGAGGAGGCGCAGGACTTACCGGAGCAGAGTTTGAAAACCTCTTAAATGAGCATGGATACACAGCGGGTCAGTACCCACAGTCTTTCCAGAGTGCATGCCTTGGCGGAATGACAGCGACAAGAGCTATCGGAACATTTTCCACAAAATACGGGAAAATGGATGATATGGTAACTGCATTAAATGTAGTACTTCCAAACGGAGACATTTTCCATTCCCACCTTGCACCAAAGCGTTCCACTGGTCCGGAATTGAATCAGGTATTTTTAGGAAGCGAAGGTGTTTACGGAATCATCACCAGCGTAGAAATGAAGATTTATCCGATAGCAGAAACAAGAATTTTCCAGGCATACACGTTTCCATCCACACACGATGGACTGAATGCCATTCGCAATTTCATTCATAAAGGGCTCCGTCCGGCAGTTGTACGTCTCTATGATGAAGTGGAGGCCGTACCAAAAATCTCATCTTACGGATTTGAAAAAGGGTTTGTTCTCTTAATCCTTGTATTCGAAGGCAACAAAGAAATGTCCGAATTAGAAGCAGGAATGACCAAGGAAATCTGTCTTGGAAATAACGGACGTTACAAAGGCGAATTAGCGGCAAGAGAATGGTTAGAAACAAGATTCTCCACCAAGAAAATGCTTGACTTTGACGCAATTAAGGGAGGAACAGCCGATGCCATCGAAGTAGCTGCTCCTTGGGACTGCATCGAAAATGTATGGAGAGAGATGAGAAAAGCGTTAGAGCCGATGTGTACCGTAGTAGACTGTCACTTCTCCCATGTATATCATAACGGCGCAAGCGTATATGTCATTTATCATGCAAAGACAGATGGAGACGATAAAGCAGGAGAAGAAAGATATCTTCAGTGTCTCGACACCGCAATCCAGACCAGCTTAAAATATGGCGGAAATGTATCTCACCATCATGGTGTCGGAACAGCAAAAGCAAAATATATGGAAGCAGAACACGGCAAAGCAGGCGTATATGTAATGAAAGCCTTAAAAGATGCCATTGACCCGAAAGGAATCGTAAATAAAGGAGTGCTTGGTTTATGAGAAAATTATCTTTAGAAAATCCGGAAATCATCGATATTCTGAATCATCAGGTAATCCATATGGATCAGGGTATAACTTATACCCCGGAATATCTTGCGACAAGAAAAATGTCTAACTACCCATCAAGAACAGCGCAGATTATTCGATCTGTCTATCTTGGAGAACTGGATGCCTCTGAATATGGAGCAGAAATGGTATTTTCTCCAATTCTCTCCGGTCAGGGCGAGAGATGGCAGAACTTCGGTGAGAAGCCAGAAGGCTATCTGTTAAGCGTAATGCTTGGAAGAGAATTATTCTATAATAAAGGCCAGAAAAAAGAAGAACTTGATGCCTTAAAAGCACAGATTGATAAAAATAACGGCTATTTAGAAAAAAGTGCCACAGATATCGAAGCATGGGAAGAAGCCCTTCCAATCAATGCTGATAGCAAAACGGGCTTACTTCTTGATGAGGCAACCTTTACTTATGCAAAGAGAAGCAGAGAAAAAATTGGTGAATTCCTCCAGGCAAAAGGAATCACAGTAAGCGAATTTGGCCCATATTTTACAGGATTTGATCTCCTTGCATCAGGATTTATCAACGAAGGAATTGAAACGGTAAAAGCACTTATTACCATGTGGGAAGAAAAAGGCATCCGCAAAATCATCACCCTCTGTGGCCAGAGCCATTACCTGTTCACAGGACTTCTCAAATACCTTGACCTCGATACAGAAATCGAATTCATTTCCATACTTGACCTTGCAGAAGGAATGAACGTAGAAAAAGCCTACATTTACGGCGGAAGTTACTTCACACGCTACGCCCAAAAAGCCACTGTATTAAACAATCTTCTTGTCAATACAGAAGAAACACCGCTTAGCAGCCATCCGGAATTCCTTCCAGAAGTAGAAGGAGATAAGAAAAAGAATATTGTCGGCATCTGGACTCCTCCATTATGTGCAGAATACCATACCGCTGGCACATCCGAAATGTTAAAAGAAACCATTTACACACAAAGTCTGGCTACAATTGAAGAAACTTCCTTCAAAAAGCTCGTAGTCTGTGATCCATTCGCATGGAAAGCACTCAAAGATTATAACTACCCAGAGGAGAAAATGGTGTACTTCGCAGACATTTTATATTAAGACGAATCTCAAAATGCTAGTTTGCCGTAGGCAGATAGACGCCCACTGAAAGGTTTGTACAAAACAGACGAACTTATAAAAAAGGAGAGTATAGAAAATGCTCAGTA
>SKEF01000577.1_pt1 | contig 37015 bp, 29 predicted proteins | sample 4826691 | NCBI WGS metagenome assembly SKEF01 (sample SAMN11008816, study PRJNA524170) | human gut metagenome | biome: Human fecal sample; material: Feces; isolation source: fecal sample from pouch patient p23, p27 | host: Homo sapiens | place: Israel: Tel-Aviv | collected 2016-08-24
CTAAGTAATCAAGACGCGACGTGATGCCCTTAAGATCGCCGAATCCATCGCCGTTCGTGTCTTGGAAAGAGCGCGGGTAAATCTGATAGACCACCGCGTTGGACCACCACGGATTGGGGGTGGCGCCATTGGTTCGAACGGAATCGGGAAGCACGACACGCTGCGCAGTAGTCATGATTGCAACCTTTCTAACGAATGTGACGGGAATCCCGGAGGGCGGCAAGAACCCTCCAGGATTCCACAGACTGATGACGGGATGAGACGGCTTACTTGTTCGCGCCTCGCATCACGCCGCTGATCACCCACTTCTGGGCGAAGATGTAGACGATGAGGATCGGGGCCATGGCCATCAGGTAGCTGGCAAACGCCACCGGATAGTTGGCGGTGAACTGCGAGCTGAACACGAACTGCGCCAGCGGGATCGTCTGATCCGCGGAATTGGACAGCAGAATCAACGGCAGGAGGAAGTCGTTCCACGCCCACAGCGCGGTCAGGATCGCGATGGTGGCGTTGATCGGGCCCATCAGCGGGAAGATGATGGTCCAGAAGATACGCCAGGTGGACGCGCCGTCAATGCGGGCCGCCTCTTCCAGCGACACCGGAATCGAACGGATGAAGCCGATGGCGATGAACAGGTTGGTGCCCAGGCCGAAGATCATATACAGGATGATCAGGCCGAACTTGTTGTCGAGGTTCCACCCGCCCATCTGCTTGGCCAGCGGCAGCATGATCACGGAGAACGGCACGAACATGGCTGCGATGAAGAAGTAGTACAGGAAGCGGAAGAACCGCTTGTCCATGTTACGGGCCACCGCATAGGCCACGAACGTGTTGGTCAGCAGGGTGAGCACCACGGCGGCCACCGTGATGATCGCCGAGTTCAGGGCCGCGCGCGGATAGTTCACCATGTTCGAGGCCTCGGCGAAGTTGCCCCACTGCCAGCTGGTGGGCAGGGCGAACGTGCCGGCTTCGGCCGGGGTTTTCAGTGCGGTGACGATGGTGAAGTAGAGCGGCACCAGAATGGTCAGGCTCAGCACCGCGACCACCGCGGTCAGCCACCAGTTGATCTTATGGTCCTTGCGGAACTTGTTTTTCTTGGGTTGTGCAGCAACAGCGCTGGTCATGATCACACCTTCTCCTTGCTACCGAAGAACTTGAGCTGAATGAACGCGATGATCGCGAGGACGATGAAGAACATCACCGCATTGGCGGTCTGGTAGGCGTATTCGCCACCGGTCAGGCCGCCCTGGTAGATGAGGTAGGTGACCGTTTCCGTAGCGGAGTTCGGACCGCCACCGGTCAGGGCGACCACCTGGTCGAAGGTGCCTAAGGCGCCCTTCATCGTCAGGACGAGGTTGATGGTGAAGAACGGTCCGATCAGCGGGAAGGTGATCTGCCAGAACTTCTGCCAGGCGTTGACGCCGTCAAGGGCGGCGGCCTCGTAGATGTCGGTGTCGATGGTCTGCAGGCCGGCGAGGTAGATCAGTGTGGTGTAGGCCACGCCCTGCCATACGGAGAGCACCACGATCGGCACCCATGCCAGCGATTCGGAGGTGATCATCGATTCGGACAGCCACCCTATGCCCAACGCCTTGCCGAGTTCGGGGATCGGCATCATGAAGATGTACTTGAACACGTAGCCGACCACAAGCACGGCCAGGGTGTAGGGGATGAAGTAGATGGCGCGGAACCCGTTGCGGAACGCGATCTTGGAGTTGAGCAGCACGGCGATGAACATGGACAGCAGGTTCACCAGAATCGTCACCACGATGGCGATGAAGAACGTGAACAGGTAGGCGTGCCCAATGCGCTCATCCTGGAACATGGCCTTGTAGTTGGTCAGGCCGATCCATTTGTATTTGCCGTAGCCCTTGGAATTGGTGAAGGAGTACATCACGCCGCGCAGGAACGGCCAGTACAGGAACACCATGAACAGGATCATGGCCGGAACGGTCATCCAGTAGTATGCGGGATCGACCTTGCGATGGGAGAAAGCGGAGACACGCTTCTTGCGTGGTTTTTCGGCAATGGCGGACATGGTGAACCTCCTTACTGTACGGTCCTGGCTTGGATCTGATCCCACTGCGTCTGCATTGAATTGGTGAACGCCTCAACGTTGCCGGTGGTCAGCAGGCTTTGCAGGCTGCCGGCCATGGTCATGGACGAGGGGATGTAGTGGTCGGCGAAATCAGCGATGCGTCCCTCCTTGTAGAAGTGGAGGATGTTCTGCAGAGCCTCGTCGCCGGCGTAGGTGTCCTTGAACGGGGTGAAGCAGAACTGCGATTCGGCGTATTCCTTGAGCCGGTCCTCGTCCATCAAGAATTCCACGAACATGCGCGATTCCTTGGGATGCTTGGTGGTGGCCGAAATGGTGAGCACGGTGTCGTCGCCGGCGGTGAGCACCTGCTCGTCCGGATCGTCGGTGGCGGGCAGCTGGGCGAACTTCACGTTGATGTCCGGGTTGACCATGCGCACCTGCGGCACGACGTAGGTGCCCAGGGGCAAGATGGCCGCCTTGCCGTTGGCGAAGTCCTGGGTGGCCTGCTGGTAAGTAACGCCCGGATTGTCCTGCGTGTACTGGTAGAACTCGACTTCCTTTTCCGCCACGGGACCCCACAGGTCGGCGAATGTGGCGGTGCCGCCGCTGAGCTTCGAGTATTCGCTGATCGGCACAAGAGTGCCGGCCAGGGAGGCGAACGGCGCCTGAGTGGTCCACGGTTCGGCGAGGCTGCCTTCGATCGGCGTGATGCCGGCCTGCTGGATCTGCTTCATCGCGGCGATGAACTCGGACCAAGTTTCGGGCAGGTTGTCCGGGTCCAGCCCAGCCTGACGCCACAGGTCCACGTTGACGACGTAGCCGTTGGCGTTGCCAGCGAACGGGATGCCGTACGCGCGGTCGGCGCTGGTGTCGTACAGTTTGGCCAGATCCTTGAGCAGCTTGACCATCTGCGGGTTGATGTTGTCGAGGATCTCGTCGTCGGTGAAGTCCTGGAAGATTCCCGCGGCGGCGAATTCGCCGAAGTAACGGCCGCCGTCCACGGTGAGGACATCCGGCACCTTGTTCTTGACGAAGCGCGTGCGCAGATCGGTGGCGGCATCGGCGGTGTTGATGATGTCGATGGTGATGTTGGGGTGTTCCGCCTCGAATCCCTTGACCAGCTTCTTGAACTGGCTGACTGCCTCTACCTTGTACTGGAAGAATTCGAGAGTGACGTTTCCGGCGGTGGATGTGCCACAACCGGCGAGTGCGGCCACGCATGCGGCGCCGGCACAGACGGCGGCGATGGCGCGGGATATGCTGCGGGTCTTTGCCGCCATACGGTTCGGGCGTCAATCATGCCCGGAGGACGACCAGCGCTCGGTCCAAGACGATGCGGACTTCATCTGCTGCTTCTCCTTTCATTTACACTTCACGACTTCGCTACTCCGCGACTGTCGTGATGTATACGTTAGCACCCATATTTATTGATATCAAACGGCATAATTACAGGATTTCTGTAAACGGTTACATTCCGTCATGGTATGATTGTGGCCATTATCGAGCACCCATGAGGAAGGTTCGCGCGTGATACATTCCACGATCTACGACGTAGCCGTCAGGGCCGGGGTGTCCGTGGCCACGGTGTCACGAACATTCGCCAAACCGGATATCGTCACCGAGGCCACGCGCAAGAAAGTGATCGAAGCGGCCAACGAACTCGACTTCGCCATCTCCCGGTCCGCCACCGCGCTGAAATCGAAGCACACGTTCCATATCGCTATGCTCACCGGCGAGGCGATCGCCACCTGGTTCGACTCCAATCTGTACAAGGGGCTGACCGAGGTGCTGCAGACCCATGGCTACGACGTGTCCCTCTACGGCATTGCGGACACCGAACAGCGCATGTCGTTCTTCGACGAGCTGCCCCTGCGCCGCAATGTCGACGCGGTGATCGTGGCCTCGTTCAACGTAACCATGGAGGAGATCTCCAACCTGCAGGGCATGGGCGTGCCGCTGATCGGCGTCAACGTGCCGCACAACGAGGGGTTCAACGCCACCGTGTCCATAGACAACGCCAAGAGCATGCGCATGGCCATCAATCACCTGCATGCCCTGGGGCACCGGCGTATCGCCTACATCTGCACCGACGCCTCGGAGGCGCCGATGGAATACAGTGCGGACTCGCGCCTGCAGGGATTCGAATCGGCCTGTGCGGCGTATGAGGATATCGAACAGTTGACCATAGCCCTGCCCCGCAACGACTTCACCGTGGACGAGGCGATCGCGCGCATCACCGTCATGGACCAGCCGCCCACAGCCCTATGCTGCCTGAGCGACGGGGCAGCGCTGCCCCTGCTGTACAAGCTGCCCAAAGCCGGGGTCGGCGTGCCGAACGACATGTCCCTGATCGGATTCGACGACAGCGACTATGCGGCCGAGTTCGGGCTGACCACCATTCATCAGGATCCGCAGGCCCTGGGGCGCAAGGCAGCGGAAAAGGCGCTGTCGCTGATTGATTCCGCGACGTTCGGCATTGACCTGGGCGAGCCGTTCGAGACCGCGCGCACGTTCCTGGCCATCCGCAATACCACGGCGGCGCCCCGGCGGTAGTCGGTGTCGTCAGGCGCGGGCCGGTTGCAGACGTTCGCAGGCGGAACGGATGGCCTCGTCGGTGGCGGTGGCGGAGAAACGCAGGTAGGCGGGAGCGCCGTAGAATTCGCCGGGGCTGGGGATGATGCCGATTTTGGCAAGCTCGGCCATATCGGCCCAGCAGTCGCCGGACTTGGCCTTGACCCATACGTACAGCGCGCCGGAGGGCATTTGTGCCGAATAGCCATATGCCTTCAGTGCGTCAACCAGCGCGGATAGGCGGCGACGGTAACGCCCCCATTGCTCGCGCACAGCGGCTGTGTCCTTCAGACCTGCGGCCATGGCGGCCTGCACTGGGCCAGGGATAATCTGGCCGATCTGCTTGCGGTATTCGGCCATTTCCTTGACCAGCCGGTAATCGCCGGCAATTAGAGCCGTACGGTAGCCGGCCATGTTGGACTGCTTGGACAGCGAGTAGAGCACCAGAATGCCAGCTGCCGAACCTTCACACACATGTGGATTCAGGGCACATGGCGTGGCGGAGAGACTGAATGCGATATCGGAGGCGGGCTCGTTGGATTCGGCCACCGGTGCGGCAGGCACAGACGCAGCAGATGCAGACGCGGCAGGCGCAGAGAACGCGGCTGTATTGCGGCGCACCGAACGCCAGTCCATTAACGCATAGCATTCGTCGGAGAGCACCACGGCACCGATGCGACGGGCAGCAGCCACGATGTCGGTCAGCCAGTCAGCGGAGATGACCTCGCCGGAGGGATTACACGGCGAGTTGATCCAGATGGCCTTGACGTTCGGAATATTCACCCAGGAATCGACGTCGGTCACATCATCGACTTTGACCACGGTGGCGCCGGCAAGTTGGGTACCGATTTCGTAAGTCGGGTAGGAGACAGCCGGTTGGACGACCACATCGCCTTCGCCAAGGTGCAGCAGGCTGGCCATCAGCGCCACGGCCTCCTTGGAACCCACGGTGGGTACGGCGGCAGCGTTGATGGATTTCAGATCCACCCCGCGCAGTTCGCGGAACCATGTATCGATAGCGGCCTTAAGGTCGGCGGTGCCGGCGGTGACCGGGTATCCATGGGCGCTGGGGGCGTCTGCGCCGGCAACCAGCGCCTGCTGGACACTGCTCGGCACCGGGTCCACAGGCGAGCCTACGGACAGGTCGATCATGCCACCCGGCACGGTTTTGGCGGTGGCTTTGAAGCCGGCGATACGAGACCAGTCGTATGGCGACGAATATGCGTGGAAGCCCATGAGAACCCCTTTCTTGGACGGTATGTTCCTAAGATACGACGAACCCTCGGCCGTGATAGACCGAGGGTTCAATCCGAACTATGCGCTGTGTGCAGCGCTTATCCGCAAATCAGCTTACTGGTTCTGCGGCGGCAGCGCGGCGACCTGTTCCGGGTCTTTGCCGATTGGACCATTGGCGGAAGCGCCGCCCAAATCGCCGACTTCAGCGAAGAAGTTGACAGCGGCATCCTTGTACCAAGCCCACTCGTCCGGCAGATCATCCTCATAGAAGATGGCCTCGGTGGGACACACCGGTTCGCATGCACCGCAGTCGACGCACTCGTTGGGGTTGATGTACAGCGAGCGGGAACCCTCGTAAATGCAGTCGACGGGGCACTCGTCCACGCAAGCCTTGTCCTTGACATCCACGCAAGGCTGAGCGATTACATATGGCATGGAATCCTCCTTAACAAATACTGATACAAGGGTACGCGCCTGTTGGGACGCTCCTCGCTCTCAGCCGTTAACGGCCTTATCGGTTTCGGCGGACAGCGTTTCGGTCAGGTCGCCCTTGCCGAGGCGCGCATGCCAGTAGCCGTAGCCGAAGTAGATGGCGAAGCCGACCACGAGCCACACCACGAAACGAATCCAGGTGAGCACGGACAGGTTGAGCATCAACCAGAAGTTGGCCACGGCGATGAGGATCGGAATCCACGGGCTGCCGGGCATCTTGAAGGCGCGCGGCAGGTCGGGGCGCTTCTTGCGCATAATCGGGATGGAGATGGCCACCAGCGTGAAGGCGGACAGGGTGCCGATGTTGACCATGTCGGAGAGCACGCCGATGTCGAAGAAGGCGGCCACGAGCGCCACCACCGCGCCGACGACGATCTGCAGAGCGGCCGGGGTGCCATGCTTGCCGGTCTTGGACAGGCCGCGCGGCAGCAGACCATCGCGGCTCATGGCGAAGACGATACGGGTCAGGCCGAGCAACAGCACCATAACCACGGTGGCCAGGCCCAGCACGATGCCGAAGCTGATGATCTTGGCGGCCCAGTCGGCGCCCACCAGTTCGAAGGCGGTGGCCAGCGAGGGGCTGTCTTGCTTGGCGAGATCGGCATAGGAGACCATGCCGGTGGTCACCACGGCCACGAGCATGTACATGACAATGATGAGCAGCATGCCCACGCCGATGCCGAGCGGCACGTTCTTGTGCGGGTTCTTGGTCTCCTCAGAGGCGGTGGCCACCACGTCGAATCCGATGAACGCGAAGAACACGAGCGCCGCGCCCGAGAGGATGCCAGGAACGCCGTACACGGATGGGGTCATGCCGGTGGCGAACTGCCACAACGGCTGGGTCATCACGCCGGTGACGGCGGAGGAGCCTTCCACGGTGGAGGCCGGCTGGCTCGGCGGAATGAACGGGGTGAAGTTGGAGGCCTTGACGTAGAAGAAGCCGACGATCACCACAAAGAACACGATGGCGATCTTGAGCACGGTCATAGCACCGTCCACGCGGGCGCCGATCTTGGTGCCGAATACGAGCAGCGTGGTAAAGAACGCCACGATGATAATCGGGGCGATATCGATGTGGAAGGAGCCGAACGTCAGGTTGGTGTTGGCGTTCCAGCCCATCAGGCGCATGAAATCGTTGAGGTATACGCCCCAATATTTGGAAATCACGGAGCCGGCCATCAGCATTTCCAGGATCAGATCCCAGCCGATGATCCAGGCCATGATCTCGCCGACCGTGGTGTAGGTGAAGGTGTAGGCGGAGCCGGCCACCGGAATCATCGAAGCGAATTCGGCGTAGCACATCACGGCTGCGCCGCACACGATGCCGGCGATCAGGAAGCTGATGATCACGGCCGGGCCGGCGTGGAAGGCGGCGGCCTGCGCGCCCACCGAGAAGATGCCGGCGCCCACGGCTACGGCCACACCCATGATTGACAGATCCCACCAAGTCAGGTTGCGCTTGAGCTTGCGGCCCTCTTCACCGGTTTCGGCAATGGTCTGTTCGACGGATTTTGTACGGAACAGTTGCATAGTGCTCTTCTTTTTTCTCTGTTGTTTGCGCACCGAATGCGCACAATACCGACAATCGAGTATAGAAGAGCCCGCGTGTCTTGTCTATTAATAAGACTCAGAGTCCGCAATATATGGGATTAATAACCCACTCCATCAATCAATAGCGCGATTACAGCACACCGACGCAGACCGGTTCGGGCACCAAGTCCACTCCGAACGCGCTCTTGACTGCCTGCTGAACCGCACGCGCCAAAGCTGCGATATCGGCCGCGCTCGCTCCCCCACGATTGGTCAAGGCCAGCGTGTGCTGCGTGGATAGACTGGCCGGCGCGTCCGCATCGACCTTATATCCCTTATGGCAGCCGGCATGGTCGATGAGCCAGGCGGCGGACGTCTTGGTGCCGGGAGTGCCGTCAGGCAGAGTCGCGTCGAACTTCGGCGCATCTTCGGGCAGGGCCGCCGCTTGGTCGGCGGTCAGAATCGGATTCATAAAGAACGAGCCGCAGCTGTGGCGATTGTAGTCGGGAGCAGGCAGACCGTCATCGCCAACGGGAATGCCGGCGGCCTCATTGAGGGAGGCCAGACGCTCCAGATCGGTCAGGATATTGGCCTCGCGCTTGGCGGTGGCCATGTCAGGCAAGGCGTAGCGAGTAGGGTCCTCGAGCATGCCCTTGGCGGCACGTACTGCGAGCACGGCTTTGCGGATGTCGGCGGTGGCCATACGGTCGCCCACTTCGACGCCAAGCGCTTTGGCAAGCTGTCCGTAACCTACCGTGCCTTCGGCCGAGTGGGTCAGGGCAAAGGTGACGGAAAGCACCACGTAACGTGGCGTCGGGAAGAATCGGCCGGCCGGCCGGCCGGGGCCGGCGTACATGCTGGTCTTCAGTGCGGAGTATCGATAGCCGAATCGAAGATCGGCGGGTGTGAGGTCGCGCGTTGTTTTGGTGTCTCGATCCCAGACTTCCACCGATTCGACCGAAGTGGCGACTTCCTGCCCGTAGGCACCGATGTTCTGCACCACGGAAGCGCCGACTGTGCCGGGAATGCCGGACAGTCCCTCGACGCCCTCGAGCCCGAGCTCTACGGTGAAGGCCACGAAATCATCCCAATTGGCACCGGCCTCGGCATTGACATGCACGGTGCGATCCTCGCCCTCTGCCGGTGCAGCCTCGTCCGGCACAGTGATGAGGCGTCGGGCGTCTCGAACCACCACGCCGTCAAAAGGCTTATCGGAAACAAGCAGGTTGGAGCCGCCACCGACGACGACCAAGGGCAGGCCTTTGGAATCGGCATCCTCCACGGCTTCGATGAGCCCCACGCGCGTGGTCGGCTCGATGAAATGGGCGATGGGGCCGCCCACGCCCATGGTGGTGATGTCTGCAAAGCTTGTCATGGCTTACTATCTTAGTGGCGCAGGTGCGATATCGAGGCAATCATCGGCTGAAACGGCAGAACGCCCGCGTCTGAACGAAGGTGGCGCGGGATTTCTGCCGTTTTGGCGGCCCGAAACGACAGAACGCCCGCGAGGGGTTCGTTCAGACGCGGGATTTCTGCCGTTTCTCACGCGATGCGGATACTGATTCCGCACCCTGCCACTCGCCTCCGGAGGCAATACGCAAAAACCCGGCCGAATGGGCCGGGTTTTGTAAAGCTGTGATACTTGCGATCAACGAGTCTCGCGGTGCACGGTCTGCTTGCCGCAGCGCGGGCAGAACTTCTTGAGCTCAAGACGGTCGGGCGTGTTACGACGGTTCTTAGTCGTAATGTAGTTACGCTCCTTGCACTCGGTGCAGGCCAGCGTGATGCCCGGACGGATGTCGGCGCTCTTAGCCATTGTCATTCACCTCTGTGTTCTTAGGTATAGTGCGCGCCCACCGGTTAGCGGGCGCGATTTGTAGCGAGGAAGAGGCTCGAACTCTTGACCTTACGATTATGAGTCGTACGCTCTAGCCAGCTGAGCTACCCCGCCAGAGAGCCCCGAGTGAGAATTGGACTCACGACCTCTTCCTTACCAAGGAAGTGCTCTACCACTGAGCTATCGGGGCGTGGCGGATAGTGGATTCGAACCACTGAAGCACGAAGCGGCTGATTTACAGTCAGCTCCCTTTGACCGCTTGGGAAATCCGCCAGTCTGTTTCCCGCCGCGGTGTTTGACCTCAACAGGCAACTTGGCTATATAACCACAGATTTTCCAGGTATGCAAATCGGCCCCTACGCGAACCTTGTTTTACCGCGGAATTCTGCGGTTTTATCGGCGTGTCTCACAGCGTGTTTTCAGGGCCCGCTTCGGCCCTGCAAACAGCCCCGACCAAGGCTGCACCCCGCACTTCACCCAATCATTTTTTCTTATATGGTGCTCTAGAACCTTGCAATGGCGCGGTTTTCGAGCGATGTCGCCTGTTTGCGCGGCACGGCGCATGCTGGCATGCTGGACGCATGGCTTCTGATCTTGTACATCACGGACAATCATTCGACGACCAGCCGCTCGGATTCGGCACGCTGGCCATTCACCTCGGTAACGGGGTCGACGCCGAAACCGGCGCGATCCGTCGCCCCATCACGCTGGCGAACGCCTACGCGCTGCCCTACGACCCCTCGGACATCAACTGGTCCAGTTCGGACGTGAACCTTTACACGCGCAACGGGCATCCGAACCAGCGCTATCTGGAAGAAAAGCTGGCCCGTCTTGAAGGTGCCGAGGATGCGGTGGTGCTCGCTTCCGGCGTGGCCGCGCTGGCCGCCACGTTCACCACGTTCCTCAACCGAGGCGACCACGCGATCTTCTCCGACACCACCTATATCGCCGCCTACCGCCTGTTGAACCAGATTCTGCCGGAGAAGTACGGCATCGAAACCTCCATCGTGGATACCTCCGATCCCGAGAACGTACGCGCGGCGCTTCGCCCCAACACCAAGCTGGTGCATATCGAGACGCCGGCGAACCCGACGCTCAAGGTCTCGGACATCGCCACCATCGCCAAACTGGCCCACGAAGCGAACCCGGACATTCTGGTTTCGGTGGACAACACCTTCAACACGCCGTACAACGTGCGCCCGCTCGATCTCGGCGCGGATATCGTCATCGAATCGCTCACCAAATACATCAACGGCCATGGCGACGCGCTGGGCGGCTCGATCGCCACCACCAAGGCGCGCACGGACCAGATCCGCTTCACCGCGCAGGTGAACTTCGGCGGCATCATCTCGCCGTTCAATGCCTGGCTGATCAATCGCGGCTCGGTGACGCTGCCGCTGCGCATCCGCCAGCACAACGCCTCGGCCTTGGCGATTGCCAAGCATCTCGAATCGCTGGATGTGGTGCGTTTCGTGGCGTACCCCGGTCTGGAATCGCACCCGCACCACGAGGTGGCGGCCAGCCAGCTGGCCCGCCCGGACTCCGGGTTCGGCGGCGTGCTGTCGTTTGGCCTCGACACCGACCACGACGGGCACACCCGATTCGTTTCCAAGCTCAATGTGATTACGTCTGCCGTCTCGCTCGGCCATGACTAATCGCTGATCGTGTTCCTCGGTGAGGATGACGAGCGCCAGTACCTGTACCCGCCTGAGTTCCACCGCGGCTTCTTCCGTCTGGCCGTGGGTCTGGAGGATACGGACGATTTGATTCGCGACATCGATCACGCGCTGGTGGAGGCCGGATTCGAGGTGTGAGACCGCACCGCGCGCATGATTTCGGCCTCTTCCGCCCTGCTGCCGCCGTCAGTGAGTCACAAGATGGCTCGGTGACGACGATGGCAGGGCTTTTTACGTCGGCACAAGGACAATACCTGGTGGTCTGCCGACGATGACGGCACTTATCGTCGGCAGACCGCCAGTTTTTGGACCGTCGCCGACACAAAACGCCGATTTGCCGTCGGCAATGGTCCAAAAACTGGCCCTATAACGACGCCAACGCGGCTCAGCATCGGCGCATCGCCATTTCGTGGCCCACTGCCGACGCTGGCCTCATGCCACGGCACTCAGCGTCGGTAGAGAGACAACCATTGGCACAGCGACGACACCACGAACCTGCGACACGGAAAAAAACAACATACCGTCGACCTACTGCCGTCTTGTGCAAAATGTCTTAAGCCGCTCGGCCAAGTCGCCAACTGAGCCTCTTCCATAGGGACCCCAATCCGTTACCCAGTGTAGATGCGGTGCAACGCCGAACTCAACTACGTTGCGCGCATGCACCTTTATGCATAGCAGGCATGGCTGGGCGTTTGGTGGGAGCAGCTTTCGGCTCCCCTCTCTGAGGGGGAGCCCCTTTCCGCCTAGCAAGAGAAAACCCCGACTATCCGCGGGAACAGTCGGGGTTGTTGAAGTTCGCTAGGCGACTAATCAGCCGAGGATGGCGAGAATGTCGCGGGCGCCGACGATGAGGTAGTCCTCACCCTCGTAGTGGACTTCGGTGCCGCCGTACTTGGAGTACAGCACCTTGTCGCCGACCTTGACATCCATCGGGATGCGCTCGCCCTTGTCGTCACGACGGCCCGGGCCAACGGCCAGGACTTCACCCTGCTGAGGCTTCTCCTTGGCATTGTCCGGAATGTACAGACCGGAAGCGGTCTGGGTCTGGGCCTCGGCCTGCTTGACGATGATCTTGTCTTCCAACGGTGTGAGCTTAATCGACACTGTGGGTCACCTCGTATCTACTTGTAGTTCGATAATGCCGCGCCAGAACGCCTCAAGAGGCTGACGATCACTTGCGTTGTCCCTTTGCGCTAGGACACATCGTAGCGCGATTATTAGCACTCTGCCAACTCGAGTGCTAACGCTGTGAGAGAAAATCGTCGAATCGCAACGCTCAGTTGCCGCGGCGGGCAAGAATGGAGTCCAGGCCTGCGCCCAACGAATCGGTGGTCGCCGCTGGCGCTTCGACGTCGGCACGCTCCTCGGATTCGTGGAATGCGGCTCGCTGGGCGGCGTTTGCAGCCTCGTCATCGGCGTCCGTATCGGCATCATCGCGCTGCTCCGGCTCAGTGTCTACAGCGTTTCCGGCGCTGACAGCCTTGGCGTCGTCCGCGGCCTTGACGGCTCGGGCCTCGTCAATCAACTTTTCCGCCACTGCGGGTTCGACAGGTTCCGCCTTGGACACCTGACGGGTCGACTTGATCTCCAAGCTTTCCGGAGCGTTGTCGGCGTTATGTTCCCCACCCAAAGTGAAGGAGATGAGATCCTGCGAGGTGGACATATCGAAGACGTCCAGTGCTCGGGCAGGGCGTACGCTGACCAGTTCCGACGTGGCATCGGCAGCGGCAGCGGCATCGTCGCGCTCATCGCGCTCGTCACGCACCGTAAGCGATGGTTCAACTCGAGGGGCGACGGACTTGTCCGACTCAATCGACTTGTCCGTGCGAGCGGAGGCATCAGGTGTGGCGGAAGATTCGCTGGTTTCGGCAGCGGACTTACGGTCGGCGGATTCATCGACCATAGCAGACGGCTCGGCGGCAGGCTTATCGGCGGCGGACTGTGCAGTATCAGACTTCTCAGACTGTTTGGCGTGCTCTTCCGCGGCCTGATATGCGGCGGCGGACTGACGCAACGCCTTGGCCTTGGCCTGCTCAATCTCGGCATCGCGTAACGCGCGGCGAATCTGCCGCTGTTCCATGACCTCGGTGGCAGCATCCTCAATCTGCTCGGCAGGCTTCTCGGCAGGCGCAGTTACGGCCGCAACCGGTTCGGCCTTGTTCACACGCTTGCTGTCCTTGGACTCGGCAGACGGTTTCTTGGACCAGCCCGTACCGCTATGAGCCCGCTCGTAGCGGACCACCTTGCGCTCCCATTGCCGGGCCTGGCGTGAGGCATTGGCTCCCAGCACCAGCACCAGCAGCAACAGCACGAACGGAATAAGAGCAAGCAGCGGACTGAAATGCAGGGGGAACGATACGGCAAACACCAACACGGTTATGGCAAGCAGGCATACGGCGAGAATCTGCCGGCGGCGGATGGCCGCGCGGCGCAGTTCCCGCACATGGGCGATGTGCTCAGATGTCAGCCTCGCTGACGGTGTTGATGCTGGCATTGCTGCCCCTTTCGCCTTATGCGGCTTGATGTCTCCGAATCGTCTGCCGTTCTCTGCATCAACGATATGCAGGGAAGGCGAATAACGATCCTGCCGGTGCTCGTCCACACGTTTCATGCCGTTGGCCGTACGTACGGGCAGCCATACAACGATAATAATCGCCACAATCACCAGCACGACGACAGTGCTCAGTGACTCATAACCCATAGAGTCAAGGATAGGAGACGTGCCGACGAACTGGGGCTTTCCGTCCGGGCGTGTCGGAGCGGAATTCTTCCGGTCGACGCTTATCTGGAACCGGCGGCGGCGAGTCTAGCGGCGAACCCTTGCCCCATATCTTCAGCCAACAGCGCAAACGTTACGTGGTCACGCCACTGGCCATTGACATACATATACCGCTCGCGCAGTCCCTCATGATGGGCTCCGACCTTACGCACCACAGCCAAAGAACGCGCATTATCCGGCAGAATGGCGATTTCCAGCCGATGCAACGCGGGCCCGAATGGGTCTCCGAGCGCCCAATCGGCAAGCATGGCCAGTGCCATTGGCGCGAATCCGCGGCCGGCGCACCGTTGATCGACCCAATAACCAACCACGCCGGTACGCATGGCACCATACACGATGGCTCCCAACGAAATCTGGCCGACGATACGCATCTGGTATTCGATGGCGAAGATCACGCCGACGCCATGCTGCTCGTTACGGCGCTGCCGCTGCACCCATTGATTGAATGTGATGGAGCCGCCATGCATCGGGTCACCGGATTCCCAAGGTGCCAGCCAGTCGTTGTTGCGCCAGCGCACTTCGTTCCAGCCGTCCTCATCATCCATGGTCAGGGGGCGCAGGACTATCGGAAAACCGGGATGGGTGAGACGTGGCGGGCGGATCTGGTGGTCCAGCTTGAACGCCTCTTTAATCGACTGGAAAACTGACACGGCCTTTATTGTAGCCATATGAAGGTCTTGCGCCGCTACCGTGGCCACTTTCGTTTTACGATGGAAACACTAGATTGTGCGGTATGAGCGAAGTGGGCAGTGGCATGAATATCGGCAGCGACTACAGCGGCACAGAGAAAACAGAGAAGACGGATAAAGCGACGCTGCGCCACCATATACTGTCTCGGCGCAAGCGCGTTCCAGCGGAAGAACGCGGAGCGGCCGGTGAATTGCTGGTGCGACGGTTCCCAGCACACATGATTCAGGATGGTCCCACAGTGGCGGCATATGTGTCGATGGGTTCGGAAATCGAAACCCGGCCACTGTTGCGATGGCTGCGGGCTCATGGCTGCCACGTGTTGGTGCCAAGGTTGGGGTCTGGGTTGGAAATTGGCTGGAGTGTGCTGGATTCATTGGAATCATTGCGCTCGATGGATGCAGTGGGTGGCGCGAACAATGCCGGTAGCTGCAGCTCTCCCAGCACCGTCCATCACAGACCCGATGAGCCAACTGGCGCAGTTCTACCGCCCGAAGCGTTGGAGAAGGCCGATCTGGTCATCGCTCCGGCTTTGGCAGTGGACCCGCAGGGCAATCGTCTGGGGCGTGGAGCCGGCTGGTATGACCGGGCCTTGGCTCGCCGCAAGCCCGCATGTCCCCTGATTGCGGTGTGCTGGCCGTGGGAGGTGTTGGACATTGATTTGCCGGCCGAACCACATGATGTGCCGGCCGACGGAGTGCTGACGCCGGAGGGATACCGGCGGCTTAGCTCATCGGGCCTGTTGAGCTGGCCGGCCGGCCAAGATACTCGGCGCAAGCCAGACTGACCAACCAGCCACGCACACTGGCCGATGGAACCAGAGTGGCAACAGCAAGCTGGCTAGTAAGACCGTAACGCCAATGTGTCAGGGCGGCGACTAGGATATGAACGGTTGCGTGGCATGGCGTTTGGGCCATCCGCGAGAAATATGACTTTGTTGGAGGAATCCGTTGCCTACCTATCATTACCGTTGCAAGAACTGCGGCTATGACTTCACCGAACAGCAGTCGTTCAATGACGACCCGATTACCGTGTGCCCCAAGTGCTCGCAGGAGCAGGTGCGCAAGGTGTATTCCGCCGTGCCGATTGAGTTCAAGGGTCACGGCTTCTACCGCACCGACAAATCCGGCAAGTAAGGTCTGTACACCCGCTTTTCCTCTGTAAACGACGGTGTCGACGGCGGTATGCCGCGGATATTGGCACTACGGGCACTGTCTGTTGCACGGGTTTGAAGCGTTGTGGATAACTTGGCAAGCTAGAACCACATAGGTCGATTTGGCTTGCGCTTACGAAAAACTTCAGGTCACCATGGTTGCATGGTGACCTTTTCGTTTATTAAGCCGCCTGCGCGCGGCTCATTGCGGCGACGGCGCATGGCGGATGCCTTGCGCCGACTCACTGCTGCGTTGTGCGTGGGACTCGCAGTGCTGTTTGGGCTTGAAGCCGTATTGGCCGTGGTGGAGACCGAGCCGATGGTGGTGGCCGCCCGCTCGATTCGACGGGGTGACATTATTCTGGCCGCCGACGTTCAGTTGGCTGATATGCCGGTATCTGCGGCAGGCCCGTCTTGGACAGGCAATATTGAGGATGTGGTGGGCAAGGTAGCGCAAATCGATATCGAAGCAGCCGATCCCATTTCCACGCATATGGCCAGAGATGCGCCCGTAGCACCGACCGGCACTACGGTGATTGAAGTCCGCTTGGCCAGTAGCGTCGACGATGTATTGGCCGGCGATCAGGTGAGACTGGTTTCCGCCGTCGGTTGCGAAGGTGCTGATTGCACGCTGGCCGAGAACGCCACGGTGATGAATGTCGGCAAACCGGATGCGACTGGCGCATTGGGAGGCAACGACCGACTGGTGTCGTTCGCAATGCCGCCGGAGGCCGCGGCCAAGGTTATGGAGCTGCAACAGGCCGGAGCGATTATGGCCGTTGTGCGGTAGGAAGCGGAATCGGCCTTCGGCCGATACTGTGTTTTCCGCAGCCTGTCGGCTGCGGAAAACACAGTATCGGGGCGCACAGAGTGCGCCCCAACTCCTACTCGCGCTCGTTAAAAACGGCCCAATGCGGCGGCAGTTCGCCGAGGATGCGTTTGTCGTCGTCGGATTGCCGTTGTTGGTCGGTCTGCATGTCTCCGGGCTCGAGTTTGACACCGTCAGCGTCAAACTGCTCAGTGCCCTTCATCACCACGCGCTTGTGCTTGCGCGGTGTGCGCCGTGTAGCCGAGTATTCCGCCATGGTTATTCAACCTCGCGATAGATCTCACCGATACGGCTGACGATACGGTCGACTTCCTTATCGGGGTTCACGAAGGCGGCGACACTCCAGACGGTCATCACATTCCAGCCCAAGGAAATGAGATCCTGTGCCGACAAACGATGACGCCTACGCGTGGATTGCACGGACATAAAGTTCGCGTCATCGGTCTGCACGGCCAAGGCAAACGGCTTGTCCTTCAATCCCACCACGAGCGGAATCTTCACGCCCTTGTCGAATCCATAATCAACAGCAGCGTTCAGTCCTCGCGCGCGCAACCTGTCGGCGATATCGTCGAACAGCACGTTGCCGCCTGCCGCATCACGCAACGGAAGCACCGGACGGTCGTCAAGCTGTTCGGCCCACGTCAACATGGTCTTCAGGAACCGAGGACCGGATTGGTGCAGTCGTTCTTCATCCAAATCTTCGGAACCAAAGGCCGACACAATATCCAAGCTGTGGTCCGCCAATGCCAGGGCATCCAGCAACAGTCCGCGACCGCCTGTGCTTTCGAGCGGGCCGAACTGCTGAAGCAGACGTCCGTGCGTGGTTTTCGCATAGCACATCGACAGAATCACGTCAGTGGCACGACCTCCGGCCACGTCACGCAAGGAAACCAACCGCACATGGCGCAGGAATCGGCCCATCGCCTTGGATTTGCCTGCCAACGACTTCAATTCGGCACCCAAGCGTGTGCGGAATGCGTCGGTCAACATCACGACCACAAGTCGATAGCTGGAAGGAACCACGGCAAAACCGGCGGCACGTTGCGTAATCAGACGCACCACTTCATCAATCTCCGGCTGGCTGGATTCCACCAGACCAGAAGACATAACCGGCACACCGCTCGCTTCCACACGGTGGAATCGCACCTCACCGGCAGCCGGCTCGGTGGCCACATCATAGCGAACAGGACCATATCCCTCGGATTCAAGGAATGCGGACAGGCGCGGCGCACGGCGAGACGGGGCAGCATCCACCTCGATATGAGGCAACGTGTCGATCAGCTGCTTGACGCTTTCGCTGGTTACCGTCGCGCAGTGGGCGATCACCACCACCTGCTGCACGCGGCCGATGATGGACAGCAACTCGATAGCGGGAATGTGCGCGCACGCATCGAGAATCGCCACATCAGCCAGCACACCCGGCTCGGTGAGTGCGGCGAGCGTACCCGGCGCGGCCACCAGAATCGGCTTGGCCGCGGCCAGAATCTCCGGATGATCACGGCGAATCCTGCTCAGCGACACACTGGCGCGCCCTGCCAGCACGGTGTGCATCTGGTTGGCTTCCTGAGTGCGGGAGAACAGCATGTCGCACAGGCGGCGCATGGATTCCTGCGACACCATCGGTCCGATGGAGCGCACGTGCTCCACATCGACCTGCGCAAAGCGGTCGGATGCGGCCTGCAGCGCGGCACCATCCTGGTTGGAGATGATGGCGGACGAACGCACAATGTCCTCAAACACGGTGGTCCACCAGGCCAGCTGCACTTCGCCGCGCACCTGCTCCACGCTCACTCGGCGAGCGTTGAGATCGGCGACCAGTTCGTTCAGTCCGGCAGAGGCGAATTCCTGCTCCAGCAGGCAACGCTCCGGCAAGGTGTCCAGTGCCTTGCGATCATCCAGCAGTGCTTTCAGGCGTGCTTCCACCTTCTCGAAATCGGCGGTTTCCAGATTGCCACCAGCGGGTGTGGTGGAAAGCACGGTATCCAGCGCGGTCATATTGCTGACCAGCGCCTCTTGGGTGGAGATGATCTCGTCGAGCTTGCTGGGCAGCACCGGCCAACCGCCGTGAGGCACGAACTGATGCCACTGCTCCCCTTGCTTGGCGACTACCTTCAACGCTTCGTGCAAGTCCTCGACCTGCGCGCCGACGCGCAGCAGATCCTTGGCTTCCTTGATGTGGCGGCGGCGCTCCCAGAATCCCATCGACGTGCCCTCGGCCTTGCGCTGGCTCTTCGGCTTGGTGGCCTCGATCATGGAGCTGATGTCTCGCTCGAAAATCTCCGGCTGGAACACGTCAAGCACTCGTCGCAGATTCTTCAAAACCGTAACCTGACGCTCCCACTCGCGGGTGGTGGGAGGAACCGGGAATCCGCAGGTCTGCACGGTGCGTGCCACCTGCTCACGGGTGGCGGGCAGGAAGCGACGCAGCAAATCGTCCACGCGCTGGTAGGCGGTTACTGCCTGTTCTTCAGTGGTGATGGACGCCTTGTACCATGCGGTGTCTTCCGGGCCGATGGTGTATTCGCCGAGCTCGCCGGCGCGTTCCATCTTGCCGATCCATGTGTCAATATCGTTGGCGATGCTCAGGGCACTTGGCTCGTCAAGTCGAACGTGGGTGGCAGGGTGCGTCGGGAGCACGGAGATACGGGCCAGATTCTGAATGGTCTCGTATGCGGACACATTCCACTTATCGTTGCCCCCGTGCAGGTCGCCCAGATAGCGGGTCAAGCGCGAGCGCACGCCCACGAGTTCGTCGGCCAGCTGGTCGAATCGCTGGGTGGCGACTCCGGGCTGGAATCCGACTGCGGCAATCAGCTGCTTATCAAGCGCGGCGTTGGCGTGTTCATCGGATACATCCAGTACCTGCGCCTTCATCTCATTGGCGGAGGCCGTCTGGATGAACAGACGCTTCTGCTCGGCCACGCCGGGCACGTACAGCACGGAACGACCATTCATCAGGCAGCGCGATGCGATGGCCACAGCCTGCTCCGCGGTGCCCTTCGGGAAGGTGCCGTCGACCACGATGCTATGGCCATTGGCGGCAAGTGACGCGGCATATCGCACCGTATTGTCCACATCGCCGACTTCGTACTCGGCATGCGGGTCTACGTCGAAAGGACTGTATTGCGGAATATTGGCATCTTTGAGCGCGGTGCGGGCGGATTCGTCGCCGGCAAGCGCGTCCAACAGCACATTGCCGGTGGGGCCGTTCTCCAGCTGGTCGATGAACTGTCGGCTTTCGCTGATCATCTGCGACGAGGGGTCCATGAAGCATCCGAGCACAATCTGGCGCTCGATGGCGAAGTCGGAGATACGCTCCGACGCTTCGGACGAAATACGGGCGAACATCGCGGAAGTTTCGGGAGTGCCACTGTCATAGCTGGCACCGTCAAACAGGGAATCCTCATCCAGGAACACCCCCTGCTCACGCAATGTATTGACGAACGCGACGTTCAGGGCCACGCGACCGGTGAATCGAATGGTGGTCGACAAGCCATCATCCTCGATCGTGACGCTCACCGGGTACAACAGCACCGGCAGCGCGTTGCCCTTCCATGTGGCCACGCCGACCACGAGCGACAACTCCGCCACGCCGGAAATCCTGCGTTTGGCGGCCTGGTCATCCAGCACGCGCCCAATATGGCGTTCGGCGGCCTTAAGCACACCCGTGTCGCGGAACAACGAATCCAACCGGACATGGCCGGAAGCGAACAGCTGGGCGATGCCGGAGGGATGGGCATGGGTCATCTCCAGCTTCGCGGCCAGTTGATTCACATCCTCGAGCGGCGATGGCGGCTGCATGCTGCGGTATTGGTCACGCCAGCGACGGATGCGATTCAGACCTTCCGTGAGATTCTGGTTCTGAGTCTGGCTCTGGGTCATCTCTCGACTCACTTTCCAACCGCTTCGCGGTATTCCTGATAGCCCTTGTTGTGAGACAGGGCTTCGTCAATATCGGCCTCGCCACGGGCGGCGAGCCAAGAATACATGTCGTCGTACAGGTACGGATTCATGGCGAGGAACGCCAGCAATTCGGGATGACGGGCGACTTCGAATTGAACATTGAAATCTTGCGTGGTTTTTGCCTCGTCAGAGGTCAGGCCATCGACTTCGACTGCCGGCTCCTGTGCTTTCAGCTCGCCCTTGGCCACACGCTCGAACACCGAGCCGGGCTCGAAGACCGGAGTGTGTACGCCCGTGGAGTCCGATATCATATGCTTCGGATACCGACTGCTGGGCGGTTTCGGCAGCCGGCTGCTGGTCTGCTACGCCTGCTGCGGTGGCTTCTTGATATGCTTCGGCTGCGGTCCGCTGCTGATCGTCCGGTACGTCAGCTGCCGGCTGGTCGGTTTCAGACTGGGCGGTTGCCGGCTGAGCGGTCTCAGGCTGGGTGTTTTCAGATTGAGCGGCTTCGGCTTCCCGGGCGGCTTCAGGCTGGGCAACTTCAGCATGCTGTTCGACAGTGTCCGCCGGCTGAGAATCGCCGGCATTCCTGGTATTCGGAGCGGACTGAACGTTTTCGGCTGACTTGCTTGCGCCAGCCGCTGCATCGGATTCAACAACCGCCGCCGACGCCACTGCCGGCTCGCTTGTGCTGGGAGCGTGCTTAACAACGGCATGGGCGATGGCATCTACTGGAACAATACCGGAGATCCTGCTGTGCTTGGATGCAGGCGTTACAATCGTCGACTCAGGTTCGGTCTGCTGCTTCGGCAGTGCCACGGAGTTCATGGCCTGCTGGTTTTTGCGTTCGGTCTCCTGCTCGGCATGCTGGGCCAACGCATCCGCGAACAGATCACGGGGTATGGCCGGCTCATCGTTTTTCGTCACTGGCTGCGTGATATTCAGCGAGCCAAGTTCAAGCTCGTCGACCTTGCGTCGAACATTATCCGCGCTGAAGATGGCGGTCGGCTCGCCGGCCCGCAAATCAAGAATATCGTCGACGGACATATCCGCCGCATCCGGCTCCTGCGGTGCTTCGTGAACCGCATAGCCAAACAAATCAGGCACCTTGAGGTCGAGCGGCTTTGCCACTGGATCGTCGACACGAATGAAGTCCGCAGGCACATCGCCGAACTGCATGCGCATGGGAGACGTCGGCAACAGGAACTCGGCATTGGCCGGCAAGCGCAACAAATCGCCATTTTCCCGCACCACATACGATCCATTGGTCGATCCAAGATCACGGACCGAGGCCGTGCCATTGCTTTTTACCGTGAACATGGCGTGCCGTTTGGACATCGATTTGGTTTGATCGGCGACGTCAAGGCGGGTGTTGCCATCATCGGCAAGGGGGCGTAACGGCTTACGGCCGATTTCCACGCACTCCCCCGGCTTGACGCTGATCCGGTCGACACCGTTGATCTTCACCGTCCACTCGCTCACCGTGACCGCCTTCCTGGACACACTATTTGACCACACTACGTGCCATTGTGTCATCTTTTACCGGCTTTTGGCGGATTACTGGGCACAGAATTGACAACTTTCGCTCATTGCCAGCTTTGTGTTTCCACGCCGGATCGCGTTCTCCGCCTCGTCCTCGTCAACTAGTCTACTCAGTATGCGGAAACCCCGCAGCCTGAAACACAGGTGCGGGGTTCCTCGAAAAGCTGTGATTGCGGCTTATGCCGCACAAATCACTTGAGCTCGACGCTGGCGCCAGCCTCTTCCAGCTGAGCCTTGGCCTTCTCGGCATCTTCCTTCTTGGCCTTCTCGAGGACGGCCTTCGGAGCGCCGTCGACAAGAGCCTTGGCCTCGGCCAGGCCGAGGTTGGTGATGGCGCGGACAGCCTTGATGACCTGGATCTTCTTGTCGCCGACGGCGGAGAGGATGACGTCGAACTCATCCTTCTCTTCCTCAGCCGGAGCAGCAGCGCCAGCAACAGCGGCAACAGCGGCAACCGGAGCGGCAGCCTCGACGTCGAACTTCTCCTCGAAGGCCTTCACGAACTCGGAGAGCTCGACCAGGGTCATCTCGCCGAAGGCTTCCAGCAGCTCATCGTTGGTGTACTTAGCCATTATGGCTTCCTTTCAATCTTGGCGGCGGACGAAGTGGTAGATCCGCTGCCTAATAAACCTTATTGTTTAAATTATCGAAGCGACTGATTCATGCCGTGAGGGCGTAAATCAGGCAGCCTTCTCCTGCTTTTCGCGCAGGGCGTCGATCGTGCGCACAGCCTTGGTAGGCAGAGCGTTGAACAGGTACGCGGCCTTGGCCATCGATGCCTTGATGTCGCCGGCGAATTCGGCAAGCAGCTGCGGGCGGGACTTGAGGTCTGCCAGCTTCTTGGCGCCCTCGGCATCGTAGACAGTGCCGTCAGCGGCGGCACCCTTGATGACAAGAGCCTTGTTGTCCTTGGCGAAGTCACGGATGACCTTCGCAGCCTCGATGAAGTCGCCCTTCACGAAGGTGATGGCGGTCGGGCCGGAGAGAATCTCGTCGAGACCCTCAATGCCCGCTTCCTTGGCGGCGATGCGTGCCAGCGTGTTCTTTGCCACGGTGTAGGAAGTATCGCGGCCTAGCTTTTCACGCAGATCGGAAATCTGCGGAACGGTAAGCCCGCGGTACTCGGTCAGGTAGACGGCGTCAGCGTTACGGAATTCTTCCGTAAGCTGAGCGACTACCGCTTCCTTTTCGGGCCTCTTCATGGCGTTCCTTCCTAAGTCGGCCGTTGACTTGGAGTTCGGAACTTTCGGCCGGGCAACAAAAAAGCCCTGCGCACAGGCAGAGCAATATAATCTCGCGAAGCGACCTTCGCCGGCCCTTGACGGGCTTATATCTCTCAACCTGCGCTGGCTTGGCGAACCAAACTTCGGAAATGCACTCGCGCGCACTTCAACCAACGGTCTGTGGTTTACGGATGATTAGATTACGGATGGTCAGCGACATTGCAGAATTCGGGCGTGTCGCGGGGCATTACAGCGTGGCGGCGTACTGGGCTACGGACGCGGTGACTTCCTTCAGATAGTCGAGCGAGCGACGCCAGTGGCCGGGCACCTCGATCGAATGGTTGGCATCCGGGTATTCGTGCACGTGCGGGGTGAGCGCGTTGGCGCGGGCTTGATCGTAGAACGGGTCGGCGGTGCCGGCGCAGATCAGCGGTGCCGGGCCGGAGTATCGGGAGCTGGCGGCGTGCGACTGGCCGGCCTGTTCCGCGCGGATGATCGCCCTTGCTTCGGCCACGCTCGGGGCCTCGGATTCGGCGACGATATCATCGCCGACAGCCGGCACCGGAATCACCCGGGCGGATGGATCGAAGTCGGCGTGATGCAGCACCGGGGTCAGCAGCACGAACGGCAGACCGTAGTGTGAGGCCACATGTGGGTAGGTCATCGTCGTCAGCGACTTGCCGATCAGCAACAGGCGAGGGCCGGACGGGGTGTCGGAATCACGGTTCGGCGAGCCAGCTGCGCCATCGGCCAGCACGGTAGCAGAATCATCGGCGGCAACGCCATCCCCGGAATCACCGGCTTTACCCGCGCCGGACTCGCGCGCGGCGGCCACCCAGCCGTCAATCGCCTGATTGAGGACCGGAATCACCGTGGACAGGTCGTCGGAAGCGTTGCGTACGTTCATGCGGTCGATTCGCCAGCCGGCCTCGACCAGAGCCTGGGCCGACCAGTAGAGCAGCGGACGGTCGCAGTTGTAGCCGGTGCCGGGCATCAGCAGTACGCGGCCGTACTCCTGACCGGGCTTGACGACATTCTTCTTCCAAGAGGTGATGCTGACTTCGACGGCCGGTTTCATCGCGCGCCTTCCTTCCACGGGTGTGTCCTGCGTGTCCCCTGAGTTGTTCCGAATTATTCTGGCAGTCAGTCTACTCCCGGACCCGTTCACGTTGCCTCCACAAGCTATAATCGGCCACGGTTCTGATTGGGTGCGCAGCGCCTGACGCGCGTTGGGCAGGCCGATCAGGGCGAGTCGCAATTCTCGCCGGGGCCAGCCGCAGCATTATGCACGCGGTGCGCAGCCCCGCATAAACCCAAGGAAGTAGAGAGTAAATGGAGAAGTTCTTCCATTTGAAGGAAAACGGCACGACCGTCTCGACTGAGATTCTGGCCGGCCTGACCACGTTCTTCGCGATGGCTTACATCATCGTCGTCAACCCGCAGATCCTGTCGCAGACGGGTATGCCGTGGGGCGGCGTGTTCCTGGCCACCATCATCGCGGCCATCATCGGCACCCTGGTCATGGGCCTGTTCGCCAACGTGCCGTACGCCCAGGCCGCCGGCATGGGCCTCAACGCGTTCTTCACCTACACCGTGTGCTTCGGCCTCGGCTTCAGCTGGCAGCAGACCATGTGCATGGTGTTCCTGTGCGGCCTGATCAACATCCTCATCACCGTCACCAAGATCCGCAAGATGATCATCCTGGCCATCCCGGAGTCCCTGCAACACGCCATCGGCGGCGGCATCGGCCTGTTCGTGGCCTACGTGGGCATGCTGAACGTCGGCCTGATCAAGTTCACTCCCGGCGATCCGAAGGCCGCCGCCAAGGGCGGTGCCGTTGCGGCTACCCCGGGTCTGGCCAACTTCAACGACAAGGTGCTGTGGGTCTTCCTGATCGGCCTCGTACTGGCCATTGTGTTCACCGTGATGAAGGTTAAGGGCGGCATGCTGCTGGCCATCGCCATCACCACCGTAATCGGCATCCCGTTCGGCGTGACCACCTGGTCCAACTCGCAGTCCATCAGCGAGACCTTCTCCCAGCTGCCGCAGACCTTCGGCGCGATCTTCTCCGCCGAGGGCTTCCCGGCACTGTTCTCTGATCCGACCAAGCTGCCGCTGGTCATCGTGACCATCTTCGCCTTCTCCATGTCCGATACGTTCGACACCCTGGGCACTTTCATCGGCACCGGCCGCCGCACCGGCATCTTCTCCGCCGAGGATGAGAAGGCTCTGGAGAACGGCCACGGCTTCTCCTCCAAGATGGACAAGGCCCTGTTCGCCGACTCCATCGCCACCTCCATCGGCGCCATCTGCGGCACCTCGAACACCACCACCTACGTCGAGTCTTCCGCCGGCATCGCCGCAGGCGGCCGAACCGGCCTGACCTCCGTGGTTGTGGCGATCTGCTTCGCCTTGTCCGCGTTCCTGGCCCCGGTCGTCTCCGCCGTGCCGTCCGCCGCAACCGCCGGCGTGCTGGTGATCGTCGGCTGCATGATGGCCGCTTCCCTGAAGGAAGTCAAGTGGGACGACATCGCCGAAGCCATTCCGGCGTTCTTCGCCGCCGTGTTCATGGCCTTCTCCTACTCCATCTCCTACGGCATCGCCGGAGGCTTCATCATGTACTGCATCGTGAAGACCTGCAAGGGCAAGGCCAAGGAGGTTCACCCGATCATCTGGACTGTGGCCGCGCTGTTCATTCTGGACTTCGTGTGCATGGCGATTCTGTAACGCTGATTGACAACGGATTAGCCTTTAAGGATTAATCCGCCGCCATACGGCATAAAGGCCGGGCTCTCACAAGGGCCCGGCCTTTGTTGTTGCCACAGTGATCAACGCCCATGAGTACCTTCGATGATCATCCGCCATTCTTGATGCATGGGAATAGTTGTCAACCGACAACTAAACGTACATGGCGGCAGCACGAGTGCCTTATTCAACATCGAAATATGCAGCGCGAAGAAGCCGAAAAACCAAAAAGGCTTCTATACCGAATGAAACGGTATAGAAGCCTTTTGGTTTGCGATCAAGCCCTTCTCACCCGAGAGAAGCTAGAGAACGATCAGTCCTCGAATGCCGAACCGTTAAGCGGGAAGCCCTACGGGCTTCCCGTAGGTGAGGGGAGCGGCTATGCCGCGACCGATCCGTGAGAGGGATTTAGTCCTCGAACGGATCAAAGTCGCGACGGACGCGGCGACGCGGGCGCTCAGTACGCTCTTCGCGGTCGGCGCGGTAGTCGTCGTAGTTGTCGTCGGTGGCGTAGCGCGGGTTACGGTCCGAGCCACGGCCACGGCCACGGGAACCGCCACGGCGGTCATCACGATCGCCACGGTCATCGCGATCGGAAGAGCGACGGCGACGCGGACGATCATCGTCACGGGAGTCGCGAGCATCACGGTCATCGCGATCGTCGAAGTCACGGTCGGCAGAACGACGGCGACGCGGACGATCATCATCGCGATCATCGCGATCGAAGTCACGGTCATCGGAGCGACGGCGACGCGGACGGTCGTCGTAATCATCCTCGAAGTCATCGGAGCGACGGCGACGCGGACGGTCGTCACGATCGTCGAAGTCACGGTCATCGCGCTCGGAGCGACGGCCACGGCCGCCACGGCGATCGTCACGGTCACCACGGCCACGGCCGCCACGGCGGTCATCGCGATCGCCACGGCTCGGGCGGGCGTTGTTCTCCTGATCCTCGAAACCAGGAATGGCCAGGGAGATCTTGCCGCGATCATCGACACCCTGAACGATCACCTCAACGGTGTCGCCTTCCTTGAGCACGTCTTCGACAGCGTCAATACGCTCGCCGTTGGCCAGGTTGCGGATCTGGGAGATGTGCAGCAGGCCGTCGGTGCCGGGGGTGAGGTTCACGAAAGCGCCGAACGACGTGGTCTTGACGACCTTGCCGTTGTAGGTTTCGCCGGCCTCGGGCACGTGCGGGTTGGCAATCTGGTCGATGATGGCCTTGGCCTTCTCAGCAGCCTCGCCACCCTCGGAGGAGATGAAGACGGTACCGTCATCCTCGATGGCAATTTCAGCGCCGGTGTCTTCCTGAATCTGGTTGATCATCTTGCCCTTCGGGCCGATGACTTCGCCGATCTTCTCAACCGGGACGGAGGTGGTGATGATGCGCGGAGCGAACTCGCTCATCTCGGCCGGGCCGTCGATGCACTCGTTGATGACCTCGAGAATCGTGGCGCGGGCTTCCTTGGCCTGCTGCAGAGCGGCGGCCAGGATGTCGGCGGGGATGCCGTCGAGCTTGGTGTCGAGCTGCAGGGCGGTGATGAACTCGGAAGTACCGGCCACCTTGAAGTCCATGTCGCCGAAGGCATCCTCGGCACCCAGAATATCGGTGAGGGTCTTGAAGATGTGCTTGCCATCAACGTCGCCGGACACGAGGCCCATGGCGATGCCGGCAACCGGAGCCTTCAGCGGCACGCCGGCAGCCAAAAGGCTCAGCGTGGAGGCGCACACGGAACCCATCGAAGTGGAACCGTTGGAACCGATGGCCTCGGAGACCTGTCGGATGGCGTAGGGGAACTCTTCGCGGCTCGGCAGCACCGGCACGAGAGCCTTCTCGGCGAGGGCGCCGTGGCCGATTTCGCGGCGCTTCGGGGAACCGACGCGGCCGGTCTCACCAGTGGAGTACGGCGGCATCTCGTAGTTGTGCATGTAACGCTTGGACTGCGGACCGGACAGCGCGTCGATCTGCTGCTCCATCTTGAGCATGTTCAGCGTGGTGACGCCCAGAATCTGGGTCTCGCCACGCTGGAACAGGGCGGAACCGTGCACGCGAGGCACAATGTCCACCTCGGCGGACAGGGTGCGGATGTCGCGCAGGCCACGGCCGTCGATGCGGTAGTCCTCGGTCAGGATGCGGCGACGCACAATCTGGCGCTGCAGTTCCTTGAAGGCGTTACCGAGTTCCTTGTCCTTCTCGGCATCGTCCATATCGGTGAACTCGTCCGCGAGCACCTCGCGCACGTGCTCCTTGATCTCGTGGATGCGGTCCTGGCGCGGCAGCTTCTCGGCGATGGAGAGGGCCTCGTCCAGATCCTTGTGAGCGATCTCGTCGATGCGGGCGTACAGCTCGTCGGTGTACTCCGGGAAGAGCTGGAATTCCTTGGTCTCCTTGGCGGCGATCTTCTTGAGCTCGTCCTGAGCCTCGCAAATCACCTTGATGAACGGCTTGGCGGCCTCAAGACCACCGGCAACGACTTCCTCATCGGGCTTGGTCTGACCCTCGTCGTAGATGAGGCGCCAGGCGTTCTTGCCGGCACCGGCCTCGATCATGGCGATGGCAACATCACCGTTCTCGATCACGCGGCCAGCGACCACAATCTCGAACACGGCGCGCTCACGCTCGCTCCAACGCGGGAAGGCAACCCACTGGCCATCAATCAGCGCCAGACGCACACCGGAGACCGGGCCTTCGAACGGCAGACCGGAAATCATGGTGGAAGCGGAAGCGGCGTTCAGGGCGATGACATCGTAAGCGTCATCAGGGTTCACGGCGAGCACGGTCTCGACGACCTGCACTTCGTTGCGCAGGGTGTGCGGGAACAGCGGACGCAGCGGGCGGTCGATGATACGGCAGGCGAGGATGGCCTCGGAGCTCGGGCGGCCTTCACGACGGAAGAACGAGCCCGGGATCTTGCCGGCAGCGTACATCTTCTCTTCAACATCGACAGTCAGCGGGAAGAAGTCGTAGTTCTCCTTCGGGCTGGAACCGGCGGTGGTGGTGGACAGAATCATGGAATCGTCGTCGAGGTAGGCGGCCACAGCGCCATCGGCCTGCTGGGCGAGGCGGCCGGTCTCGAAGCGCAGCGTGCGCTTACCAAACGATCCATTGTCGATTACGGCCTCAACGGCCTTGATTTCGGGACCCTCCATAGGGTTCCTCCTTCTTTAATTTTCTATTTATTCCTACATACTGTGTTGCGGTTTGGCGACTCGCTTGAACCGCAACTGTCCTCTTCAGCGGACGTCACATACCTTGTTTCGACTGGCCCCTTGGCCGTCGCTCCTCGTGTCAACCCCTTCATTCGGGTTCTCCTGTCGGCCTTACCTGCTGGCTACCTGCGTGCGTACCGTTTCCGGTTCGGCGCCCTGCTGGCCTATCCTCTAACCCTCTTGCCGTTGTTGCCGTTGGCTGGCGATATGTAAAACGCCCGAGCACCATCCTAGGTACTCGGGCGGAAGTCTTCAATTATCGACGCAGACCCAGACGCTCGATGAGGGAACGGTAACGGTTGATGTCAACGCGCTTGAGGTAGTCAAGCAGGCGACGACGGTCACCGATCATCAGCTGCATACCACGACGGGAGTGGTGGTCGTGCTTGTGCTCCTTGAGGTGCTCGGTCAGATCAGCGATACGCTTGCTCAGCAGAGCAACCTGGACCTCCGGAGAGCCGGTGTCACCTTCATGGGTCGCGTACTTAGCGATGATTTCCTGCTTTTCTTCAGCCGTCAGTGCCACGGCATCCTCCTTATATTGCTGCGCGGTGCTACCGGCCCGATGCCGGCGCGCTCTCTATCCGCGGGCGAAATACGCCAAGGGTCAATTATACAGGAGCACCAGACACCACGAATCAGACCAACGTCAGCAGGCCGCCAAACATCACAACAAGCAAAGCAATCGTCTCAATCACAAAAAAAAGATAAACGACGCCCAACTGCGCGTCAGCACATTCAACGGCGACTCTTTTTTAATCGTCACCAACAATCCCACCCACAGCACCGCGAAAACGGCAACGCCAATACCAACTGAAATAATGCCAAGATTCGCCGCATTCGCCAATGCCGACGACTCTCCGTACACCACATATGTCGCATACCAAAAATCAATTTTCAGAATGCGCAGGCCGGCAATGAGTTGCTCCGCCGCCAAGCCAATCACAAAAACCGCGCCCCACAAGCGCCGATGGGCGTCAACAACCAGCAGACCAAGGCCGGAAACGGCAATCAGCGTCACCGTCCAGGCAACAAACGCGGCGCCGCGCAGCTCAAGCGCGCTCAAATTATCAAGCAGCCACTGCGTATCGTTCACCGCAATCGCACGCCCCCACCAATACGGCACCACAATGGCCGCAATCACCAGCAGCGCATAAGCCAGTCACAATGCAGGATGCGAGCGCTTACGCTCAATATCGGCCAGCGACAGCGTCGATTCGGGAATGGACGCCACCGGATGCTTGGAAACATCGTTATGTTTGGAAACATCGTTGGGCATGGGCGAAACACCATCGGACCGCGTATCGATTTCAGCCTGCACCTCACCGCTCGCCTGCTGGTCGACCGGCTGTTTCTCCACGCTGGAATTCACCGCCATCTACGTTTACCTCGCGTTCGTTGTTCGACGCCACACCTGTCTGCACAATGCGTCGTCTCATGCCGCGACGCCCATGCTAGGACGGTATTGTATCGTGAGTGCGCCATACGATAATGACATGGCGCCGGACATAACGCCGCAATACCTGATTTTCGCTAATCGCAACCATGCTTCGGCGGACGACATAAGCCATACATATGTTCATAAGGGCGAACCATATCCGAATTACTCACTCCGCTAACATCACCACATAACGGCAACATAGATACACAGCCATACTTGATATCAGGAGAACGCCGTCGATTCGAAATGAAAACTGCCAGCCGCCCACACACCAGCTCCTTTGTTTCCAAAATCGCACATTCTACGCCGATGTCATGCTCCACCATGTCTCACGCCGCGGTCTCAACATAACAGGATGGGTTGTACGAATCCACGTTGCCGAGCATTCGCACAACCCACCATTGCGACACATCACTGATTCCGCACATTCAATCGCTGCAACCAACAGGCTGCGGCGATATTTCAGCGCGAAGAGCGGCGTATCCGAATGACACTGATGCCAGCCAGCATCAGGGCAATTGCAGACAGCACCATCGGTGTTACGGACGAACCAGTTGATGACAGTTCAGATGAATTATCATCAGCAGTAGAAGACTGTTGCTGGCCGCCATCACCGGTCTGATCGCCGTTACCCGACTGGTTACCGTCACCGGTCTGATCACCACCACCAGGATTTCCGCCATCACCAGACTGACGGTCAACCGCCAATTGCGCGAGCTGCAAACTCAGTGCACGCTGCGGGGCATCCACCTCATTTTGCGTGGAAGGATCGGATGCCAACGCCTGCTTTGCCTTATCAAGTAGCGTGAGCATCTTATCCCACTCATCCATAGGATATTCCGCAGACTGCAGAGAGTCAGCCTGATCAATGGCCGAACGCAGCTTAGACGTATCCACAGCTTTGCCGTCAGAAGTCAACACGTCGCTCAAGTCATAGTAATCAAAATCGACATAACCACCCGTATTCTCCTTGGCGTAATTGAACAAGCCGATTCGATACCCCTTAAAGTGCGACAAGCTCCAATCGTAAGTCAGCGGCCCCTGCTCGTCGCCAAGCTTGGACCATTGCTTACCGTCCAGACTGTACCAATACTGAATCGTCAACTTACCACTCGCATTATCCAGTGTGTTGTCCGACTTGATCCACACATTGGTCGCATCATCTGGCAATGTCACTGTGCCGCCCGATACAAAGGCCTCTTCAGCGTCACGATCAATCGTATCGTCAACGATATTACCGTCCGCGTCCTTCACGCCATTGTCGTAGACACGCTTGACCACGCCCAACGTTCGCTGTCCATTTTCTTGACGCACAGCGGCATAGGCAAAACTACGGGTATATGTAGCGAGGCCTGCGGTGTCTCCATCCTTCATATGACTGACATCCATGTGGGTTTCCACAGACATGGATCCGCCAAAGGTACGCTGCGACAAAACGTTACGGGCGGTTTCAAAATATGTCAGGTCGCCATAAGTGCCTTTCATATATTTGGCCGTGGCGGAAACCTTGTGCCCATTGGTCAAACGCAACCAGCCTTCACGATCAGTGAGAGACCAATATCGGTTATCTGGATTATGTCCCCATTCCCATACCAAATCAAGATTCGAACCATTGGGTTGGTATTCTTCGGCGACCGGATATTCCTTCTCATCAGCAAGACCGATCAGGGAAATATCGTCGATGACGTAATCCATGCACGTGCCTTCCGCACCCCACGCGGTTTCGACAATGAGTTTGGAACCTTCCACATTAGCGTCGGATGGGATGGAGAACTCACCTGTGATAGTAGTCGTCTCCCCACGTTTCACTGTTCCTGTGGCCACACGATTAATTGTGCCGTCTGCATATTGAATCGCCACATAAAACAGGTGGGAAGTCACAGCCGATGAATCGACGCCGTCCATCTCATGGTCGTATCGAATCGTTGCACTGGCACGATATGTCACGCCCTGCTGCAATTTTCCATCCATAGATTGACCCGGGCCAGCGCCATTGTATTCGCCACGATTCGTCACAGCAAGACTCGTGGTTCCAGAAAGAGAACCATCCGTAATCGCGGTAAGCGTACCATTCCACTGAGGGGTCCACGATTCAGTCCCGTTTTCGAAATCGCCATTGTCCACCAGCTCGATTCCATTCAGAGAATCGTCAACCTGAGGAGGCTCCTCCAGAGTCCACCAATCCTGATCCTGATAAGACTGATGAGGCGCGTCATTATCAAAATCGTCCGAATTGACCAGGGAACGCTGGCGAACCAGATTCTCCAAATCAGCAGGCAAATCAATCAGTTTGTCGTAGGTGTCCGACGCGCTTACCTGATTATTGTCCCCAAACACAGGCCATCCGTCATCACCCCACGTTGCAGGAATCAAACCGGGAATACGTCCGGTCGGATATGTGTCTCGGAAGAAGAATCCATGCCAAGACGTCGTGCCATCACCGTTGTCGACTTCAACAAGGCTACCTTGTGCGAAAGCACCTAGATAATACTTTTTGGCTTCGTATTTGGAGCCATCAAGCAAATCAGTGGTGCGCAGCAGCATCACCGTACGACCGTCTTTGCCCCAGTAAATCGTTGGAGTATAGAAATAATCACCGATTTTGAAAGTCTGAGATCCTTCAAATCCGGTAGGAGTCTCACCAAGATCATCAGTGAACTGTTCGGCAGAGATGATATTCTCATGGCTCTCCACCACCGTGGTTAAATCATCGGACAGCCTATATTGGTTGACGCCGGAGATAATCCAAGGACTCCCTTGCTCATCAAAATACAATGACGGATCATGGAATCCCCGATTAAGGGCAATCTTCGTCCAAGGACCATTCTCAATATCATCGGTGTAGTAGATATAAGCGCCATTAAGGTTGTTCGTATTGAATAACACGTAGAAGCGGCCATTGTGATAGCGCAGCGACGGAGCCCACTCGCCTTCGCCATACGAGCTAGCTCCATTGCGCAAGGATGAAGCATCGCTCATAGAAATGCGATCATACACGTACGTGACTATCCACCAATTGACCAGATCATAGGATTTCATAATTGGAGATCCGGGACTGAGCTCCATAGTGGTACTCACCATGTAATACACATCACGACCGTCTTTGTTATTCGGATCGTCCTTCGACACACGAATAACACTGATATCCGGAACATCCGTGTTCAACATGGGAATGGAATACGTGCCATCACCGCTATCAGTCGTGGTGTAACTGCCATCCGATGGCGTTGAAGATGGCGTTGAATCATCCGCAAAGACCGGCATTGGCGCCAAAATCAACCCACAAGTCGACAACACCGCGATAGCACTAGCCGAAATTTTTTGTCGTAAATAATTCATAAGTCTTTTAACCTTTCATGATAAGCACTCAACATCGAGTGCGTATTCCAATAGCATGCCCGCACAAATCAGCAATGAATGACGATAAGACATTCCCGCATATGGATAAGTGATGGACATTACCACTGCCAAAACTTACGCTTGAACAAGTACCAGTTCTAGGTTTCATGTGCGGTCATCCCGAGGCTGCCGCTACGGGATGACCGCATTACCAAGAGGTAACTAGCGCATCTCGCGACGCACTCGCGCTACGATCACACCAGTGAGAGCCAAGCAAGCGACAATCACAGCACCAGGCAAGACAGAGGAACCGGTTTGTGCCAAATCCACGCCATCAGTGGAATCATCAGCCAGCTTCAGACCGGCACGTGCACTATTCAATGCAGCAAGCGCATCTTGAACCTGCTGTTCAGTAGCGGATTCATCCTGCAATACCGCCTGAGCCTTCTGCAATGCGTCAGCAAACACCTTCCAGCTCTCTTCCGTGTAATCGGAAGCGTTCAGGCCGGAATTCTCATTCACTGCGCTCTGCAAATCAGACTTGTCCACCGGAGTCGAAGGAGTTTCATCCTGCGACTCCGTGAAAGTGTACGTAGTGATGTCGTACAGCTCATCCTGAGCATTCGCACCACCATCGGATTTGAAGGAGAACACCACATGATGCACCCCTGTCACACCCTCAAGGGTGGTCGTGTAATCGGCGTACTCGGATCCATCACCGGCAGGAATCGAAATAGAAGCCACAGGTTCGGAATCCGGATCATCAAGACGAATCTCAAGGATGCCTCCGGCTTTGCCAGCTGCAGTCACAGTCAGCGAAGAGGCGCCGTTATTCCCGAAATCGACATTCGCCAAAGACGTCCACTCACCATTATTAATATTGCTGAGCTTCTGACCTTCGGAATTGTCTGTAGTCATATCGACCACGCGCACACCAGAAGTCAGGTCATATGCGTTCTGAATGCCGGAATCCCATGCAATGGTGGAAGCTGGAATGCCTCCATCTTGATACGCGTCCAGATTCTTCACCGAAGAGAGACCCTCATATGTCATTGCAATATCGGCAATGGAACCATCCTCGTTAACCGTAATCGGATCGAGATGAGTATTTCGGTAGCCATGCGCCGCGTCAAGATTACCGCCGTTCATCAATTCCTTTGCCACCGTTTGCGCATGGTAGGTCATATACCACTGGTCGCCAAGTTGAACCATCGCGTGATGATTGTTGCCGCCAACACCGAAATACGTGCTCGGATTCTTCAGAATCTCACCCTGATAAGTGAACGGCCCCATCGGGTTGTCTGAAGTCATATACGCGATATTGCCGTAACCGACCGTGTTACCATCAATTACGTTGTCATGGCTGAAATTAGTGCAATACGAGTAGTAATAAGTACCACCTATCTTGGCAATCCCGGAGTCCTCAAACATGGCAGGTGCGTCTATGGCCTGAGCCTCACCTTCGGTATGCAGCATGTCATCGGACAGTTTAATAACGCGAGCCGTGTTCGGATGTTCTTCCTCGCCTGTCGGAACACCACCTCCGTAATACAGGTAGCCCTGCCCGTCATCATCCACGAACACCGCGGGATCAAACAGCCAGACCACACCAGCGGATTCAGGAGTACCGCCCTTAATCAACAGCTCACCGGTTTCGTCCTTCCACGGACCAACAGGAGAATCCGAGGTCAGCACACCGATACCGCTGCCGCCATTGGCGAAATACAGGAAGAACTTCTCTTTACCGTTGATGGTCTTATGAGCGACGGCAGGAGCCCAGGAATTGCTGGCCCAGGTGGCCACCCCCTGTTCTCCAGCCACACGAATGTAACCCTCATTACGCCAATTGACCATGTCATCACTGGACAGAACATTGATGGTCTTTACTTGAGCGAACGAATTGTCCTTGATCTGCCCAGTACTGTCATATTCATAGTCATAATTCAACGAGCCATCAGCATTCACAGAAGTGCCATCACCCGTAGTGTAGATATATACGCGTCCGTTGTATTCCATAGCCCACGGATCGGCGCCATACCAATAATCGATAATCGGGTTTGAATAGTCGCCGAAAGCCTTGGCTGCCGTTGCCGTACCCGTAGTCGGCGGCACGAATGAGGAACCAGAATCCGAACCGGTTACGGAAATGTCGTCGACAATGAAGTCGGCATTGCTCGTGCCATACTTGTTTTCAATCACCAGCGAGGGACTGGTGAAATCACCACTACCACCTAACGTTCCAGTACCTGAAATTTGTGTCCACTCACCCGCTTTCGCCGTTCCGGTCGCAATCTGGTCACATCCGGAACCATTACCCGAACAAACAGTGATATTGAATTCACCGTCTTCCGTGGCCTTGACCCACATACTTCCGGTATATGTCTGTCCTTTTTCCACCTTGCCATCAAGAGACTGGATTGCACCAGCATCAGAGGATGTACGATCAGTAACGCTCAAGGCGCCACTGCCACCATGCACATCATCCGCAGTGACGGCAATGGACGATGCGGAGCTATTCCACACCGTTCCAGACTTCCAACCATTAAGATCGTCTTCGAATCCGCCGTTGACGACCAATTCGACGGGTTCATCGGCCGACGCCGCAGTCACTCCGATAGTCGCTGGAAATACAGCCCCCATGCAACACAGCACGGATGCAGCCGCAGCAGCAACCACACGACCGGTTTTCCTTGTTTGCAATATGTGAATGTTATAAACCATTCAGTTCCCTTTCCTGAATGATGGAGGGCGACTCCCCCCCACCATCATTTTTTCTTCGCCGCA
>SKEF01000585.1_pt1 | contig 36760 bp, 29 predicted proteins | sample 4826691 | NCBI WGS metagenome assembly SKEF01 (sample SAMN11008816, study PRJNA524170) | human gut metagenome | biome: Human fecal sample; material: Feces; isolation source: fecal sample from pouch patient p23, p27 | host: Homo sapiens | place: Israel: Tel-Aviv | collected 2016-08-24
CTGGCGCAGGATGAGGCCAGGAATCTTTTGCTTCAGGATGGCTATAATATAGATGGTTCTCTGGATGAGATGATTGTCCGTTTGAAGGAGAGATTTTTTCATAAGACGGAGTTTCCTCATGAGATCGGGCTTTTTCTGGGGTATCCTATTGAGGATGTGAAGGGCTTTCGGAAGTTCGGGGGCAGTGGCTGCAAGATGTGTGGTTACTGGAAGGTTTATGATAACGTGGAGCAGGCTCGCAGGGTTTTTGACAGTTATGATAAGTGCCGGGAGTTTACTGCGGCGCAGATCCGTGCGGGGTATTCGATTTTGCAGGTTGTTGGTATGAAGCATCTCTGTACATCTCAGATGTGCGTATAATATAAAGTTTAAAACAGGAGGTTTTTGAGATGAGCAAGGTAGGAATTATTTACTGGTCTTCTACAGGTAACACAGAGGCTATGGCGCAGGCTGTTGAGGAAGGTGCCAAGGCTGCTGGTGCAGATGTTGAGATTATGGAAGTGGCTGATGCTGATGTGGATAAAGCGCTTTCTTTTGATGTTCTGGCTCTTGGTTGTCCGGCTATGGGGGATGAAGAGCTTGAGGATGGTGAGTTTGAGCCGTTTTTCTCTGAGCTTGAGGGTAAACTGTCTGGTAAGAAGGTTGCGCTGTTTGGTTCCTATGACTGGGGCGATGGTGAGTGGATGAGAACCTGGTGTGGCAGAGCTAAGGATGCTGGGGCTGAGCTTGTTGAGGATGAGGGGCTTATCTGCAATAATACTCCTGATGATGAGGGATTGGCTGCCTGCCGTGAGCTTGGTGGCAAGCTGGCTTAAGATGTGATTAATTGAATATAGAGCTGAGCATTGGATTTTGGGAGTCGCCTGGATTGTTTGTCTGGGCGGCTTTTTTCTTTGATAATAAGGTACGGACGCTGGCAAGGCGTGTGCTGTCCGGCGCCGGGGCTTCGTCGGGGGCTGACTTCTAAGCCGCTGAAAATCTGCTAAAACCGCTTCAAAAATTCTCGAACTCGCGTCTGAAGCCGCTCAGACAGCGAGAATTTTTGAAGCAACGCAGATTTCCACCGGCTAAGAATCAGCACCCCTCCTGCAGAGCCGTCGCCAGACAGCACACGCCTTGCCAGCTGGTGTTTCAAGACGGAGAGTATGAGGCGGCTGCTCGGGAGGTTGGATTAGGGTGTGAGGTTGAGTGGTTTCCCGGAGGTTGGATGAGCCGTCAGCGCTTCGCTGGACGGCTGGGAGGAAAGGCTGAGTTTCCTTGTGGTCTGACGGGAGGTGGTGGGGGCCGAGGCGCTTCGCTGTCGGCTTAGAGGTATTGGGCGCTTCGCTGTCGGCTTAGAGGTATTGGGCACTTTGCTGTTGGCTTAGAGGTATTGGGTGTTTCGTTGTCGGCTTGATGGGCGTTGGGAGTTTGTTGCTTTGAGGAAATATAGAAGAAATGAATATTTAAACGTGGGGAACTTGGTTGCTTTTGATATTTAGCTGTCCTAAAATAGATGGGGATGAAATAGTTGTACAGGGAGGTGTGCCGGATGACGAGGGATGAGGCGGAGCAGTATTTGTATTATGCGATGACGATTGGGGAGCAGCTTCTTTGCTGTGGTGCTGAAGTTGGGCGTGTTGAGGATACGATCCGTCGTATCTGCCTGGCTTATGGTGCTTCCCGGGCGGATGTTTTTTCCATTACTTCCAGTATTGTGACGACGATTTATGGTGAGGATTTCGGGATTTGTACGCAGACGCGGCGGGTGCCGGGGATGGCGAATGATCTGGGGAGGCTGGATGATCTGAATCAGCTTTCCAGATTTATCTGTGAGTTTCGACCGAAGCCGGAGGAGATTCAGAGGCGGCTGGATGTGATCCGGAATAAAAAGGGATATTCTTTTCGGACGCAGATTTTGATCTATGCGGTGATCTCCGGGTCGTTTTCTGTTTTTTTTGGCGGGGATCTTAATGATATGATCGCTTCGGCGTTGATCGGTATTGCGTTGAAGTTGTTTGAGGCTTTTGTGAAAAGGGGGGCGCTGAATTCGCTGCTTACGGTGCTTTTGTGTTGTGGAGCGGGTGGTGTCCTTTCCAATCTTACTGTGCTGATCGGGCTGGGGCATCATGCGGATCTGATCAGTATTGGTAATATTATGTTGCTGATTCCGGGTATTGCGTTTACTAATTCGCTGCGTGATATGTTTTCCGGGGATACGATTACGGGTTTGATCCGGTGTATGGAGTCGATTTTGCTGGCGCTGGTTGTGGGACTTGGTTTTACAGCGGCGAATCTGTTGTTCTGAGGGGGTTCAGGCAGAAATGTGATCATGGCGAAGAACGGTAACAGAGACAACGGTGTGTCCATGAATATGGAGGAAAAATATGAGAGAGATCATACAGCTGATTGTATCCTTTACAGGGTCGCTTGGTTTTGCGGCGTTGTTTAATATACATGGTAAAAAATTGTGGTTTGCGGCTCTGGGGGGATGTTTGTCCTGGGCGGTTTATCTGGCGGTGGAGTTTGTGACTCCCAGTCCATATGTCTGTGGTTTCTGGTCAACGGTGGCGATTACTTTGTATGCGGAGTGTATGGCGAGGGTTCACAAGACGCCGGTTACGGTTTTTCTGGTTTCTGCTACGATTCCGTTGATTCCGGGGGCGGCATTGTATCGTACTATGAACTGGATGATGATGAAGAACTGGGCGAATTTTCAGAAGGACGGGATTTATACGATCCTTTTTGCGGCGAGCATGGCTGCAGGTATGACGTTGACGACCATTGCTTTTCGGATGGTTTGGCGGTGGATGTACAGGCAGAGACGGATGTGAGTGTATGAAACGCATGATAAGGTGGAATTTGGATGGCGATATCTATCTGATCTGGATGTAGATTTGGAATGATAGTTAATGACACATGGCAGGAATGAAAACTGCTGTGTGTTTTTTTTATGCCGAATGTGTAGTATGAATATTTGATTAACTTATAAGAGATTATTTGGGAATGTTCCAGGGATATGGAACTGGCTTCCGGACAGGATCAACTTACGTCGGAAGGGATTTACACTGTTGAAAAAATTAGATAAATTCTCGCAGAAACAATCAGCAGTAGTGCCAAATCTGCCGGAAATGCCTGGTTTGGCTTTGCTTTATTTGGGGATGTAGGGTAGAATTGTGATATAGAGTGTGAACGTAAGTTATGAAGTGTTTGCGTTCATATACATGTAGCAGAGCGGAATGTGAATGTCCGCTTTATTGGACAAAAGACAGGAGGATGGGGAATGAAATTGAAACAGGTTCTGGCAGTTATGCTGTCATCTGTGATGGTCTTGTCTGCGGCTCCGACAGAGGTTTTTGCTTTTGATGATCCGGGGGTTCTGACGGACAGTTCCGGAGGGATAGCAGATGGGGAAGCAGGACAACTGGAGGCTGGAAATGCCAGTGCGGCATCTGCAGAAGCAGATGGGAATTTTGACGAAGGTGCGGCGCAAGAGGATATTGCAGAGAGGACATCTGATGTAAGTATGGCGCAGGGTGATACTGCGGATGCAGCGTCTGGTGGGAATGCAGTGCAGGGAGATATCTCAGAGGCGGCATCTGATGGAAATGCAGAACAGAATAATATTGCGGATGTAGCTCCTGATGGAAGCTCAGGACAGAATGATATCTCAGATGAGATATCCAATGAAGAAGAACTTCAGCAGGATATGCAGGGAGGTGACTCTCTGGAAAAAGAGGAAACGGATGCAGCTGCGATTGATGTGTTTTCGGATGGGGAGAGTGCAGATTCTGTAGATACGCAGACTGCGAAGAGTGTTACGGCCAGTGGAGCTGTAAATGATAATGTTACATGGACTTTATATGAGGACGGAGAGCTGGTAATTTCAGGAAATGGTCTGGTACCTCCATATTATAGTGAAACATCGGTACCATGGAACAGTTACAAGAGCCAGATAACAAGTCTGACAGTGGAAGATGGAATTACATATATTGGCGATTATGCTTTTTTCGGATGTGGCATTCTTGAAAACGTTACAATTGCAGACAGCGTTGTAGAAGTTGGAAGAAAACTGTTTGAGGAATGTACAAGTCTGGAGCATGTAACATTATCGAAAAATCTTAAAGCAATTCCGGAATGCATGTTTACAAAATGTGTGAGTCTTACCAGCATTGATCTGCCGGACAGTATTATAACAATTGGGGAGCAGGCTTTTGCATATTGTACGAAACTGCAGAGCGTTAAAATCCCGGATAAAGTTGCGACAATGGACTGGGGCGTTTTCTGGGAATGCAGCGGTCTGACAAGTGTAACACTTCCAGAGGGACTGGCAAGTATTGGAAATGGTGAGTTTGAGAATTGCGAAAATCTTACAGAAGTTGTGTTGCCGGAAAGTCTGTCAAGTATGGGGACAAACGTTTTTTACGGATGCAAAAAACTTACGAAAGTAAATATTCCTGAAAAAATATATACAATTCCAGGCTATACATTTGAGGACTGTATCAGTCTGGAAAGTGTTAATATTCCGAATACAGTAACGAGAATCGGAGAAAGAGCATTTTGGGGCTGTAAAAAAATATCAGAACTTGTTCTTCCGGAAAACATTACCAATATAGAACAATATACATTTTATGGCTGCATCAGCCTGAGATCTGTTAATATTCCGAATAATGTAAGGAATATTGACCAGTATGCTTTTTATCAATGTTAGTCTCTGGAAGAAATAACAATACCAGATAAAGTAAAAAGTATTGGAACAGAAGCGTTTGGTAATTGCAGCAGTTTGTCGGAGGTTGTACTGTCAGCTGAAGTTACGGATATACCGGTAGGGTTATTTGATGGTTGTACAAATCTTCAGAAAGTTACGTTGTCAGACAGCATAGAGAATATTGGAAATGGTGCATTTTCCCACTGTAGCAGTCTTCAGTCCATTAATATTCCGGACAATGTAAAAACGATCGGAGACAATGTATTTGGTAATTGCAGCAGTCTTCAGTCCATTAATATTCCAGGCAGTGTAAAAAGTATTGGTGCAGAAGCTTTTGATGGGTGCGTAGTGCTGGAAACTGCGACAATTTCGGACGGTGTAGAGAGCCTTGGAGATATGGCATTTTATTATTGTGAAGAACTGAAAGAAATTGTGCTGCCAGACAGCATTAAAAATATTGGGGAAAAAATATTCGGTCAGTGCCATAAACTCAGAAAAGTAACATTATCAAAAAACATTTCCGGTATTACAGAGGGCATGTTTATGGGATGCCATCACCTTGAAGAAGTTACAATACCGGAAGGAATTACAAGTATAGGAAAAGACAGTTTTTCGGAAGCTGGAAACAGTATTCTTCTTATACCGAATACTGTAACAAGTATCAGTAAAGAGGCTCTTAATTCCAGCTGGGGTCTTTCAGTTATCAGATTTACCGGTTCAAAAGAAGAATGGGATAAGCTTGGTTTAACGAGCAGCAATATTCACAACGCAACTGTTTATTATAATTACGATCCAAACCATGAACATTCTTATGAACCACATGTCATAGAAGCAAGCACATGTACAGAAAAAGGCCTCCAGAAGATGGTATGCAGTCTTTGCGGAGATTCCTATAAAGAGGAAATTCCGGCTGCCGGACATAAAGAGGTTATTGACGAGGCAGTAGCACCGACCTGTGAAGAAAGTGGAAAGACAGAAGGAAGTCACTGTTCTGTATGTAATGAGATCCTGAAAGAACAGGAAGAAGTTCCACCTGCCGGACACACAGTGGTAAAAGACGAAGCGATAGAGGCGACCTGTGAAGAAAATGGAAAGACTGAAGGAAGTCATTGTTCTGTATGTGGAAAAATCCTTCAGGAACAGCTGGAACTTTTCCCGGCGCTGGGACATGACTGGGAAGAGAGTGAAGTCACTCCTGCAACCTGTACAGAGAAAGGTGAGAAAAAATACACCTGTACAAGATGCCAGAAAACAAAAACAGAAGAAATTCCGGCAACCGGCCACACGAAAGTCATTGATGAGGCAGTAGCACCAACTTGCGAAACACCGGGTAAAACAGAAGGAAGTCACTGTTCTGTATGTGGTGAGGTCTATCAGGAACAGAAAGAAATTCCGGCAACCGGCCACAGCTGGGACGAAGGAAAAATAACCAAATATCCTACGGCAACAGAAGTAGGAGAAAGGACATATACCTGTAAATCCTGCGGATCTACTAGAACAGAGGCAATTGACAAAGATAACAGTGTCCGTGCATCAGGCTATAATGGCTCGATCAGCTGGATTCTGTATAAAGACGGGAAACTGGTATTTAAAGGCGATGGAGCAATATTGAATCAAAGTGATACTCTGGAGCCATGGAACAGTTATAAAAATTACATATTTGAAGTAAGTGTAGAAGATGGGATCACGGAGATAGGAGAATCTGCTTTTTCAGGATGGAATAATATTGAAAAAGTTACAATTTCTACAAATGTTACAGATATTGGTTCAAATGCATTTTATAGCTGCATAAGTCTTGAAGAAATAAGTTTGCCGGAAGGACTTAAAAGTATTTCCAGCCAGGCGTTCCGGAATTGCAGTAACCTTATAGAGGTTATATTTCCTGAAAGCCTTACAAAAATTGGAGAAAGAACTTTTGCAGAATGCAGTAAACTAAAAAAAGCGGAACTTCCGGAGGGAATCAGTGAAATTCAGGAAGGTACTTTTGACGGATGCCGGAACTTAAAGCGTGTAACGCTTCCGGATAATGTAAAGTACATAAGAAGGCAAGCGTTTTATGGCTGTGAAAATCTTGTTGAACTGACACTGCCAAAAGATCTGAAGGAACTTGGAGCAGAGACTTTTGGGGATTGCAAAAAAATCACTTCGATCACAATTCCGGAAGGTGTTACAACTCTTCCAGAATATCTGTTTAATACCTGCGAAAGTCTTAAAACTGTTACAATCCCTGAAACAGTAACAGAGATTGATCAGAGAGCATTTCAGAACTGCAGCAGTCTGACAGGTATTGAATTACCGGGCGGTATTATCAATATACAGGAAGGGACATTTTCCAATTGTACGGCGTTGAAGGAAATTGTGATACCGGAAAATGTAAGAAACATTGGTGATAATGCGTTTGAAAGGTGTTCTTCGCTGGAAAAAGTAATACTTCCAGCTGTGTTGAAAAATATTGGAAGTGGAACATTTGCTTCCTGTAGCAGCTTAAAAGAAATTACAGTTCCGGACAAAGTCAGCAACATTGGAAGCAGTGCATTTTCCGGTTGTTCCAGTCTTGAAACTGTGAAACTTTCAGAGAAGCTTACAGAAATCAGTGATAACACATTTGAGTATTGCTCCGGTATCAGAAGAATTGAAATACCGGAAAGTGTAACTGATATCAACCAGAATGCGTTTAAATCATGTGAGAATCTTAATATTATCACAATCCCGAATACGGTAACTGATATTGCAAACACCGCTTTTGCAGAGTGCAGTGGCCTTTCCGCGATCCGATACACCGGCTCAAAGGCAGAATGGGATAAATATGGTTTAACAGAAGATGATATTAACCATGCAACGGTGTACTATAATTATGATCCGAACCACGACCATTCTTATGAAGAAACGATCATACATCCGGCATCCTGCACAGAAACCGGCCTGAAAAAGATGATCTGCAGTCTTTGCGGAGAGTTTTATGAAGAAGAGATTCCGCTTCAGGAACATAATGTGGTGATTGATGAAGGTGTAGCAGCGACCTGTGAAACAGCAGGAAAAACCGAGGGAAGCCATTGCTCTGTCTGTGGTACTGTGCTCAAAGCCCAGGAAGAAATTCCGGCTACCGGACATACGATAGTTGAAGATGCATATGTAGCACCGACCTGCGAGACGCCGGGAAAAACCGAAGGAAGCCATTGTTCTGAATGTGGATTTGTTTTTCAGACGCAGCAGGAAATTCCTCCGACAGGACATAGCTGGACAGAAAAAGAAATTACAAAAGAAGCAACCTGTACCGAAGATGGCGAGCGTACACTGATCTGTATGAACTGTGGAAACACCATGACAGAAAGTATTTCCGCTTTAGGCCATGAGAAAGTAAAGGATGAAGCCATAGACCCGACCTGTGAAACACCTGGAAAGACCGAGGGAAGCCACTGCTCCAGATGCGATTTCGTATTCCAGGCACAGGAAGAGATCCCGGCTCGTGGACATGCCGAGGTAACAGATGAAAGAATAGAAGCGACCTGCGAAACAGCAGGAAAAACCGAAGGAACCCACTGCGAGATCTGTGGAAAGATCTTAAAAGAACAGGAAGAGATTCCAGCAACTGGTCACACAGAAGTAGAATTGGTAACCAGGGCAGCAACCTGTGAAGAATCAGGAAACGCAATGGTATACTGCAGCACCTGCCATAAGATTCTTACTGATAAAAAGGAAATCCCGGCAACAGGCCATACCGAGGTAGCAGATAAGGCCGTAGAGCCAACCTGTACCGAAGATGGAAAAACAGAAGGAAAACACTGTTCTGTCTGCGGAAAGATCCTTGAGTTCCAGAAAGTGATCCCTGCAACCGGCCATGACTGGAAAGAGGGAGAAATCCTTCGAGATCCAACCTGCACAGAGGAAGGCGAGAAGGGTTACACCTGTACAAAATGCCAGGGAACCAAAACAGAAAAAATCCCTGCCCTGGGTCATACAGAGGTGATCGATGAAGCTATAGCACCGACCTGTGAGGAAGCAGGAAAAACAGCAGGAATCCGCTGTTCTGTATGCAACGAAATTATAAAAGCGCAGGAAGAAGTTCCGGCAACCGGTCATAAAGAAGTAATCGACGAGGCCGTAGACCCGACTTGTGAGAAAACAGGAAAAACAGAGGGAAGCCACTGTAAGACCTGCGAGAAAGTTTTAAAGGCCCAGAAAGAGATTCCGGCACTGGGTCATAAAGAAGCTGAGATCATAACAAAAGAAGCAACCTGCGAAGAGACAGGAAACATTCTTGTATATTGCAGTACCTGCGAGAAAGTTTTAAATTATCACAAAAAGATTCCGGCAACCGGCCACAGAAAAGTAGCCGATGCAGAGATCGCACCAACCTGTGAATCCATGGGATGGACAGGCGGAAGCTACTGTTCTGTATGCCAGAAAGTCCTGGAACCACGAAAGGGAATTCCACGTCTTGCTCATACAGAAGTAGAAGTAGTAACCAAAGTAGCGACCTGTGAAGAACCGGGAAATGCCCTGGTATACTGCAGCAGCTGTAAGAGAATCCTGACGGATGAAAAAGAAATTCCGGCAACCGGCCATACGATCGTGGACGATAAAGCAGAAGATGCAACCTGTGAGAAACCAGGAAAAACAGCAGGAAGCCATTGTTCTGTCTGCGGTAAAGTGTTTGAATCCCAGGAGGAGATTGAGGCATCTCCACATACAGAAGTCGAAGTAGTAACCAAAGCCGCAACCTGTACAGAGCCAGGAAATGCGATGGTATTTTGCAGCACCTGTCATAAGATCCTGACCGATAAGAAAGAAATTCCGGCGACAGGCCATGATCCGATAACGGTTGATCCTGTAGTACCAACCTGTACCGAAGATGGAAAAACTGAGGGAATCCATTGCTCCGTCTGCGGTGAAGTATTAGAAGAGCAGAAAATAATCCCGGCAACCGGTCATAACTGGGAAGCAGGAGAAACCGTCAAAGAAGCAACCTGTACCGAAGAAGGTGAGCAGAGCTACACCTGTACAAACTGCAAAGAAACAAAAACAGAAAAACTTCCGATGATCGAGCATCAGGAAGTGACCGATGAGGCAGTAGCAGCAACTTGCGAAGAACCAGGAAAAACCGAAGGAATCCACTGTTCAGTATGTGGTAAAATATTGAAGGAACAGGAAGAAATTCCAGCCATCGGACATAACTGGGAAGCAGGAGAAATTGTCAAAGAAGCAACCTGTACCGAAGAAGGTGAGCAGAGCTACACCTGTACAAACTGCGAGAAAACCAGAACAGAAAAACTTCCGATGATCGAGCATCAGGAAGTAACCGATGAGGCAGTAGCAGCAACCTGTGAAGAATCAGGAAAAACCGAAGGAAGCCATTGTGCAGTCTGCGGTAAAGTACTGAGAGTTCAGAAAGAAACGCCATCTCTTGGACATAAAGAAGTCATTGATAAGGCCATAGAAGCCACCTGTGAAACAGCAGGAAAAACTGAGGGAAGTCATTGTAAGATCTGCGATAAGATCCTGAAAGCCCAGAAGGAAATTCCGGCACAGGGACACAAAGAAGCGGAAATGGTAACAAAAGCAGCGACCTGTCAGGAACCGGGAAATGCCCTGGTATACTGCAGCACCTGCCACAAAATTCTGAACAGCCATAAAGAGCTTCCGGTAACAGATCATAAAGCAGTGATCGATAAAGCCGTAGCTCCAACCTGCGAAGAATCCGGAAAGACCGAAGGCAGCCATTGCCAGACCTGCGGCAAAGTACTGAAAGAACAGGAAAAAATTGCGCCAACCGGACACACAGAAAAAGTAACCGATGAGGCAATAGCAGCCACCTGTGAAACACCAGGAAAAACGGAAGGAAGTCATTGTTCCGTCTGCGGCAAAGTACTGAAAGAGCAGAAAGAAATTCCGGCTCTTGGCCATACAGAAACCATTGATCCGGCAGTAGCAGCGACCTGCGAGGAGGCAGGAAAAACGGCAGGAAGTCATTGTTTTATCTGCGGTAAAATACTGAAGGAACAGAAAGAAGTTCCGGCAACCGGTCATAAAGAAGCGGTTACAGATAAGGCAGTAGAGCCAACCTGTGAAACACCAGGAAAAACGGAAGGAAGCCATTGTACAGCCTGCGGAAAAACTCTGAAAGAGCAGCAGGAGATTCCGGCATTGGGTCATACAGAAACAATGCTTGTGATAAAAGCAGCTACCTGTGAAAAAGAAGGAATGGAAATTCCGTACTGCAGTGTCTGCAAAAAGATCCTTGGCGAGCAGAAAGAAATTCCTGCAATTGGCCACAGCTTTACAGCATGGACTACAAAAACAGCAGCAACAGTATTCAAACCGGAAGTTCAGACACGTATCTGCGATACCTGTCAGAAAACAGAGACCAGAGATTATGGAAAGAAATTAACACCATATATGAAAACTTCCGTAACTTCACTTCTCTTAAAGACAAAACAGAAAACGACAGTGCTGAAAGTTTCCGGCCTGAAAAGCGGTGACTCCATCGTTTCCTGGAAATCCAGTAATACAAAGGTTGTCACAGTATCCGGAAAAACGAATGGAACCAGCACAGTTACAGCCGGTGCATTGAAGGGAACTGCAACGATTACGATCACATTAAAGAGTGGTCTTAAGAAAACAGTGAAAGTTACTGTTCAGCCGACAACTGTAAAAACAACAAAAATCTCCGGAATCCCGGCAGGAGTAACTTTAAAGAAAGGCCAGAGCAGGGTATTACAGCCAGTTCTCGCTCCGGTAACAAGCCAGGAAAAAGTAACTTATACATCCAGCAAAACATCCGTAGCAGTTGTAGCTTCCAACGGCAAGATCACCGCAAAAGCAAAAGGAACTGCAGTGATCACCGTGAAATCCGGAACCAAAACTGTGAAATGTAAAGTAACCGTAAATTAATATTTCCCCGTTTACAAACCACTGGAAATGTGTTACGATTTTCTCATATGGAAAACTCGTGGAAGAAGAGAGTACATGTGTACACCACACTACAGGGAAATCCCCGGAGGACTTTTTTGAACGCAGATTATGAAGCGATTGCGTTTATGGATATGCAGCAGAGTGAAATGTGAAGATTCATTTTGTGCAAGAGTTCCGAGACTGAGAGGGATGTGCAGGCGCAGATGGAAGATGGCTTCAGAGAGGCATTGCTGACCCGGTTTGAATGCGATAAGCGGAATGCGAATGTCCCGTTTAATGGACACCGGCAGGCAGTGACAGGACCGCCTGTTATAGCGGAAGGGTATAGAGTTTGCTGTACCTGATGAGGTTTTTGCCGCGAGGCAGGAACGAACAGAAGTGGTAACACGGGTAATAACTCGTCTTCTCATATCGCAAGTGGTATGAGAAGACGTTTTTTTATGTCACAGGAAATTACATTGTAATCTTCCAATGGCATCGACAGGATTTTTCCTGTTTTGGCTGAATATACTTTCAGTCAGTTATGAGTAAGCATGCAATTATTTTTTATATTATGGAGGAAAGAAAAATGGAAAAGCAGAGATATTATATCAGCACTGCCATTGCGTACACATCCGGTAAACCGCATATCGGAAATACTTATGAGGTTGTTCTTGCAGATGCCATCGCACGTTTTAAGAGACAGCAGGGTTATGACGTATATTTCCAGACAGGTACGGATGAGCATGGCCAGAAGATCGAGCTGAAGGCCGAGGAAGCTGGTGTTACACCGAAGGAATTCGTAGATAACGTTTCCGGTGAGATCAAACGTATCTGGGATCTGATGAACACATCCTATGACAAATTTATCCGTACAACAGATAAAGACCATGAAGAGCAGGTCAAAAAAATCTTCAAAAAAATGTATGCAAAGGGAGATATCTACAAGGGTCATTACGAAGGAATGTACTGTACACCATGTGAGTCTTTCTTCACAGAGTCCCAGCTTGTAGATGGCAAATGTCCGGACTGCGGACGTCCATGTGTACCGGCTAAAGAAGAGGCATATTTCTTCAAAATGAGCAAGTATGCAGACAAACTGATCGACTACATCAACACACATCCGGATTTCATCCAGCCGGAGTCTCGTAAAAACGAGATGATGAACAACTTCCTTCTTCCGGGTCTTCAGGATCTCTGTGTGTCCAGAACATCCTTCAAATGGGGAATCCCGGTAGATTTTGATCCGAAGCATGTTGTATATGTATGGCTGGATGCCCTGACAAACTATATCACAGGTATCGGCTATGACTGCGACGGAAACAGCAGCGATAAATTCAACAAATACTGGCCGGCAGACCTTCACCTTATCGGAAAAGATATCATTCGTTTCCATACGATTTACTGGCCGATCTTCCTGATGTCTCTGGATCTTCCGCTTCCGAAACAGGTATTCGGACATCCGTGGCTTCTTCAGGGCGATGGAAAAATGAGTAAATCCAAAGGAAATGTAATTTACGCAGATGAGCTTGTTGAGTTCTTTGGTGTAGATGCTGTCCGTTATTTCGTACTTCACGAGATGCCGTTTGAGAATGATGGTGTCATCACATGGGAGCTGATGGTTGAGAGACTGAATTCTGACCTTGCAAATACACTTGGAAACCTTGTAAACCGTACAATTTCCATGTCCAACAAATATTTCAACGGAATCGTTGAGAACAAGAACGTTACTGAGCCGGTTGATGAGGATCTTAAGAACTTTATCCTTCAGGTTCCGAAGAACGTTTCCGCAAAAATGGACAAACTTCGTGTTGCAGATGCTATCACAGAGGTATTCTCCCTGTTCAAACGCTGCAACAAATATATCGATGAGACAATGCCATGGGCACTTGCAAAGGATGAGACAAAACAGGATCGTCTTGCAACAGTTCTCTACAACCTGGTTGAGGGAATCTGCATCGGTGCATCTCTTCTGAAATCTTTTATGCCGCGTACAACAGAGCGTATTCTTGTACAGCTCAACGCAAACGAGAGAACTCTTGAGGATATGGAGCAGTTTGGCCTTTATCCGTCAGGAAACCGTGTAACTGACAAACCGGAGATCCTTTTTGCAAGACTTGACCTGAAAGAGGTTCTTGAGAAAGTTGAGAAGCTTCATCCGAAGAAAGAAGAGCCGAAGGAAGAAGCAAAAGAGGAGAAAGAGGAAGCCAAAGATGTGATCGACATCGAGGCAAAACCGGAGATCACTTTTGATGATTTTGAAAAACTTCAGTTCCAGGTTGGTGAGATCATTGCCTGCGAGGAAGTTAAGAAATCCAGAAAACTTCTCTGCTCCCAGGTTAAGATCGGAAGTCAGGTTCGCCAGATCGTATCCGGAATCAAGGCTCACTATTCCGCAGAGGAAATGGTTGGCAAAAAAGTTATGGTTGTTACAAACCTGAAACCTGCCAAGCTTGCAGGAATCCTCAGTGAGGGCATGATCCTCTGTGCAGAGGATGCAGACGGAAATCTTTCCCTGATGGTACCGGAGAAAGAGATGCCTGCAGGCGCTGAGATCTGCTAAATATGAAACTGAATCATTTTGATGAAAATGGCAATGCTGTTATGGTAGACGTGTCCAATAAACAGGACACTCACCGTACAGCAACAGCTACCGGTTCCATTCAGGTAAGCCCGGAGATCATGGCCGCAGTAAAAAGCGGAAATGTGAAAAAGGGCGATGTGCTTGGCGTGGCCCGTGTGGCGGGTATCATGGGTGTGAAGCGTACTTCTGACCTGATCCCCATGTGCCATCCACTTCCCATCCAGAAATGTTCTGTGGATTTTGAGACGGACGAGGATGCGGGAGTGATCCGTGTGTTCTGTACGGTAAAAACAGAGGGGAAAACAGGCGTGGAGATGGAGGCGCTGACAGGTGTTCAGGTGGCGCTTCTGACCATTTATGATATGTGTAAGGCAATCGACAAACGCATGGTCATGTCTGATATCCATCTGGAAGAGAAAACAGGAGGAAAAAGCGGAGATTTCCGTTTTGAGGAAAAATGATAGACAGGTGCGGAAGAAATATTGATTATCTCAGGATTTCCGTAACTGACAGATGTAATTTGCGGTGTATTTATTGTATGCCGGAGGAGGGAGTGCAGCATGTGGAGCGCTCCCTCGTTTTGCAGGAAGAGGAAATTTTGAGGATCTGCCGGGTGATGGCAGAGCTGGGGATCCGAAAGATCAAGCTGACTGGCGGAGAACCGCTGGTGAGGCCGCGGATGCCCAAGCTTGTGGAAAAACTGAAAAATATGCCGGGGATCGAGAAGGTGACTCTGACTACAAATGGTGTGCTTCTGAAAGATCAGATGAGGGATTTTGCCCGGGCGGGACTGGACGGATTGAATATCAGTCTGGATACGCTGGATGAGACCTGCAGCAGGCGGATCACCAGGCGGGATGAACTTGGACGGACCCTTGAGGGGATTTCGGAAGCGCTGAAGTATCCGGAGATTTCGTTGAAGATTAACTGTGTGCCTCTTGGGATTCCGGATCAGGATCTTTGTAAGGTGGCGTTTCTGGCCAGGGATCATAAGGTGCATGTGCGGTTTATTGAGATGATGCCTATTGGAATGGGAAAAGAATTTCATGGGGTGTCGGAGGAGGAGCTGCTTGGGATCCTTGGGGAAAAACTTCCGCGGTTTTCGCCGTATGTGGGGGAGCCCCTTGGAAATGGCCCGTGCCATTATTATGATGTAGATGGTTTTTCCGGGAAAATCGGGTTTATCAGTGCGGTAAGCCATAAGTTTTGTGGGGAGTGTAACCGGATTCGGCTGACTTCCCAGGGTTTTTTGAAGACTTGTCTGCAGTATGCGGCGGGGCGGGATCTTCGTGCTGTGATCCGTGGTGGTGGCTCGGATGAGGAGCTGAAGGCTGTGATCCTGGAGGCTCTGGCGGAGAAACCGGACGGGCATGCTTTTGGCGGAGGCCTGGAGAAACAGAAGGATGATAAGACGGAGAAGCTTTGTATGGCTCAGATTGGAGGTTAAGTGATGAAGAGAGTTGCGGTGATTACTTCTAGTGATAAGGGTTATAAAGGGGAGCGTGAAGATCTTAGTGGGCCGGCTGTGAAGGAGATTGTGGAGGCAGCCGGGTACGTGGTTGTTTCTATGGATGTTTTGCCAGATGACCGTGGGATGCTTGGTGCCCGGATGGCTGAGATTGCGGATCAGGGTCTGGCGGAGCTGATTTTGACTACGGGTGGTACCGGGTTTTCCAAAAGGGATGTGACGCCGGAGGCTACGGAGGACGTGATCGAGCGGCGTGTGCCGGGAATTCCGGAGGCGATGCGGGCGTTTAGTTTGACGATTACTAAGAGGGCGATGTTGAGTCGGGGTACGGCTGGGATCCGGAAGGGGACGTTGATTGTTAATTTGCCGGGGAGTCCTAAGGCTGTGCGGGAGTGTCTTGAGGTTATTATTGATGCGTTGGGGCATGGGATTGAGATACTTACGGGTGAGGCCGGGGAGTGTGGACGGTAGGATATAGAGTGTATTTATTAACAAGCGGACGGCCCACGAAGTCATGGTCGTTCCACTGACACGCTGCGTGCCCTGTTCGGCTGCGTCGCTGGTTTGCTACCACGAGCGCAAACTCGCCTGCGGCTCAGACAGAGCGCACGTGGCAGCAGCTATACTCGCCTCTCGACGGGCACTCCGCTAAGGTCAGCGGAACGGCCATTACTTCGTGGGCCTGGTGGTTGAGAGTGGTACGCTTTATTGGATATATTGTTAGTTTAATGAACGGACGCCCAACGGAGGCAGGGCCAGTACGGTGACACGCTGTGCGGCCTGTTCGGCTGCGTCGCTGGTTTGCTGCCATTCGCGCCAACTCGCTGGAGACAGAGGACATTCGGAATCCGCTTCGCTACTTCCTCATGAATACAAGCAGCTTATGCTGCTTGTATTCAAACAGGCGCTCGGTGGCAGCAGCTATCTCGCCTCTCGACGGCCGCTCCGCTAACGTCACCGTACTGGCCCTGCCTCCGTTGGGCTGGTTGTTGAATGTGGTACGGTTTGTCGTATGTGTTGTAGGTTTTACCGGATGTGTTGATAGGTGGAAATTAATATTACTGGTGTGATATATAGGAACAAATTTGGTAACGATGTGTAATTAATAGGAGTTTGTTATGGGAAAAGTACTTGCGGTTTGTATCAGTGAGATGAAGGGGACTCAGAAGAGGAATGTGGGGTCTGCGGTTTTTGTGGAGGACTGGGGGCTTGAGGGGGATGCTCATGCCGGGAAGTGGCATCGGCAGGTGAGTCTTCTTTCCAGTGAAAAGATTGAGGCGTTCCGGGCGAGGGGCGCTGATGTTGAGGATGGTGCTTTTGGCGAAAATCTGGTTGTGGAGGGGATTGATTTTGCGAAACTTCCGGTTGGTACCAGATTTCGCTGTGGCGAGGTTGTGCTGGAGCTGACCCAGATTGGGAAGGAGTGCCACAATGGTTGTGCCATTTTCCAGAAGATGGGTGAGTGCATCATGCCACGGGAAGGTGTGTTTACAAGAGTGCTGAAAGGTGGAAAAGTTTCCGTCGGTGACGAGATGTCTGTGGATAAAGCTATGATTTTTGATACCCATGCCCATTATGATGATGAGGCTTTTGACGAGGATCGGTTTGAGATGCTTGAGAGTATGCAGGAGAACGGGATCGGGCATATTGTGGATGTTTGTGCTTCTGTGGGACATTTTGACCGGGTTTATGATTTGGTGGAGAAGTATCCGTTTGTTTATGGTGCGGTGGGTGTTCATCCGGATGATGCGGATAAGGTGGATGCAGCTGTTCTGGATGAGATCCGCAGATATTGTGACATGGAAAAAACAGTAGCCGTAGGCGAGATCGGTCTGGATTATTACTGGCATAAGGAGAAAGAAGAGCATCTTCTCCAGCAGAAAGTCTTCCGCCAGCAGATGGACATCGCCCGTGAAAAGAAGCTCCCATTTATGATCCACAGCCGTGATGCAGCGGAGGATACGCTGAATATTGTGAGAGAATATATGAAGGATGGAATGTATGGCGGAGTTATCCATTGTTTTTCCTATAGTAAGGAGATTGCAAGGGAGTATCTGAATATGGGGCTTTGCCTGGGAATCGGTGGTGTGGTTACATTTAAGAATTCCAGGAAGCTGAAAGAAGTAGTGGAATACGCACCCTTAAACCAGATTCTTCTGGAAACCGATTGTCCGTATATGGCACCTGTGCCAAACCGTGGGAAACGTAACAGTTCGCTGTATCTGCCGGAGGTTGTGAAGACCATTGCAGAGATTAAGGGAATTAGCTGCGAGGAGGTTGTGGCCGTGACGGAGAGTAATGCGATGAGGGTGTTTGGGATGGTTTGAGAATATATAAAATAATAAAGAAGCCGTTGTATGGCAGATGAAGAAATTATTATCTGCTGTATGGCGGTTTCTTGACGTTTTGATAAGTTTAGAAAAAAATGCTTTAGTTAGCAGATAATTAATGGTGAATGTGCATATGTGAATAATCTACAAGCAATAATCTGTGATAGAATTAAACTGTTCATCCAGTTAGTCAAATAAAAAGGAGGTGATTGGTATGAGGCTCAGAGAAAAACTAAAAATGATAGAACAGGAGGGGATTCCATAAATGGAATATTTTGAGATACTCGGAATTATCGTGTGTGAAATGCGAAAAGAGAAGAAAATGAGTCGAAAAACTCTTGCTATGGAAACCGGTTATTCCAGTACACAAATAGGACGTCTGGAAAGGGGAAAGATAAAAAATCCTGCTTATAAAATGATTGCTGAGATTGAAAATGTTCTTGATATAAACATGCGCTCTGAAATAGAAAATTTTGCAAATAAAAGCGATGATAAAATAGCGGGAATATATAAAAATTAATAAGTGGTAATTTTGCGTAATAGATGTGTGCGGTGAGTAGAGATTATTAAAATCTGAAAGCCGCCACTTGGAAAATATTGCGGCCAGTTGGCCGGGCCGATTTGTTTTTTTATGGAAAGCTGTACTATGTTTGAAAATGATGTTTTGTAATAATTTGGAATTTTCTGAGAAATAGATTGACAAAAATGGATGAATAATATATGTTATAAACATAATATACATTTTACATCATAAGTTCAAATAACGATTTATCGAACACGTCATTGAAGAAATGACCCACAGTGTGTGGAATCAGAGCTATCGGTTTTCCGATAGCTCTTTTGTTTTACGAAAATGGAAGAAATAAACAGAAAATACTCAGAAATAATATTCGGAAACAATAACAGTATGATACAATTAAACAAAATACTTGTTAAGGAGGCTGCGATGGAGAAGGACTATTATTTAGGATTGGATATGGGAAGCGGATCTGCTGGTTGGGCGGTTACAGATGATCAATACCATGTTTTGCGAGCGCATGGAAAAGCTATGTGGGGAACTAGATTATTTGAATCGGCAAATACAGCTGAAGAACGAAGAATCAATCGTACGGCGAGAAGAAGACTGAAGAGGAGAAATCAGAGAATTGAATGGCTTCAGGAAATTTTTGCAGAGGAAATCAATACGAAGGATTCAGGATTTTTTCGGCGTATGAAAGAAAGTCGGTATTGGGCAGAAGATAAAAGAGATGAAAATGGAAGTTGTCCGGAAATGCCGTATTCATTATTTATAGATGAGGATTTTACGGATAAAGAATATCATGAAAAATTCCCGACAATCTATCATTTGAGAAAATATCTGATGACAACGGAAGAAACACCGGATATTCGACTGGTTTATCTTGCATTTCATCATATGATGAAACATAGAGGACATTTTCTTTTAAATGGAAATATTGAAGAAATAAGAAAATTTCGAAAGACATTTGATCAGTTTCTTGAAGTAGTAAGAAACGAAGAAATGGGATTTGCTGGAGAAATCGAGGAAGAAACTTATAAAAAAATAGAAATGACATTAAAAGATGTTAATTTAACAAGATCAGCTAAAAAAACAACACTCATCAAATCACTTAAGGTTACACGTGTAGAAGAAAAAGAACTTCTTGCACTGATATCGGGCTGTACTGTAAAGTTAAGTAATATCTTTAATGATAAATCTCTGGATGAAACAGAAAGACCGAAGATTTCTTTTGCAGATGCTGGATTTGATGATTATGAGGCTGAAATCCAGAGTAATCTGAATGAGAAATATTATATTATTGAGAGCGCAAAAGCTGTGTATGACTGGGCTGCGCTTGCAGACATTCTGGGTGAACATTCTTGTATTTCAGAAGCAAAAGTTGCTTTATATGAAAAGCATCATAAAGATCTGAAACGTTTGAAAGATTTAGTGAGAAATAATATTTCATCAGAAGTATATAAGGAAATATTTGTAGATGTAAGTGGAAAATACAAAAATTATTGTGCTTACATAGGAACCACAAATATAAATGGAAAAAAGAAAGACTTTGAAGGAAAGAAATGTACAAAGGAAGATTTTTATGCATACCTGAAAAAAAGTGTAATTGAGTGCATAAATGATTCTGAAAAGACAGATTGGTTAAAGCTGGAACTGGAAAAAGGAAATTTTTTGCCGAAACAATTGACAGGGGAAAACAGTGTCATTCCGTATCAGGTACATTTATATGAACTAAATGCAATCACAACGAATTTGCAGGAACGGATTCCTTTGCTGAAAAGAGACGGTGAAAAAATCCGTCAGATATTTACATTCAGAGTTCCTTATTATGTAGGACCTTTAAATGGAATTTCAATAGATGGAAAAAAGACAAACTGGGTAAAAAGAAAAGAAGGCGTGATTTATCCGTGGAATTTCAGTGATATCGTGGATGAAGAATCCAGTGCGGAAAGTTTTATCCGTCGTATGACGAATAAATGCACATACCTTATTCATGAGGATGTTTTGCCGAAGTATTCACTTTTATATAGTAGATTTGAAGTATTGAATGAGCTTAATAATGTCCGGTTGAATGGTGAACTGTTATCAGTAGAATTAAAACAGAAAATATACGAAGATGTATTTCAGAGATATCGAAAAGTTACTCAGAAAAGGCTGAAGAGATATTTACTGACAGAAGGAATAATCGATGAAAATACAGTTATCACAGGACTCGACGGAGATTTTAAAGGATCATTGACTGCTTATCATGATTTTAAAGAAAAACTGACAGGCTTGAATTTGACTGAAAGGGAAAAAGAAGAAATCATTTTAAATATCACATTGTTTGGTGATGCACGTTCGTTGCTAAGAAAGCGAATTGGAAAGATATGTTCGCAGTTGTCAGATAAGCAGAAAGAAAATCTGAGTAAATTATCATATCAAGGATGGGGAAGATTATCAAAAAAATTTTTAAATGGAATTGCGATTTCGGTGCAGGGAGAAGAAGAGTGGACGATTATAAAAGCACTCTGGGAAACCCAGGATAATCTGTCTCAGTTAATGGGAGCTAAATATACATTCAGAAATGCGGTAGAAAAAGAAAACGGAGAATTAGAAAACAGGGAAATTTCATATGAGACTGTAAAAGACTTGAGTATTTCTCCTTCTGTAAAACGACAGGTGTGGCAGTCGCTATTGATCGTAAAAGAGATCTGCAAAATACAGAAAAAACCACCCAGAAAAGTTTTTGTAGAAGTAGCAAAGGAAAAGACGAACAGTGGAAGAACAGAATCTAGAAAAAAACGATTACAGGATTTTTATAAGTACTGCAGTAAATACGAGAAAGAACTGTATGATGAAAGCATACAGAACAAACTGGAAAAATGTTCGGAGTCAGATTTGCGAAGTGATAAACTGTTTCTATACTACATGCAAATGGGAAGATGTATGTATACAGGACAGCCGATAGATTTTGATGAACTATGGAACAATCAGAAATATGATATAGACCATATTTATCCTCAGTCAAAGACAATGGATGATAGTATTGATAATCGCGTTCTTGTAAAAAGAATATCAAATCAGGAAAAAACGGATGTATATCCGATTCGAGCTGATATCAGAGAGAAACGTCGGGGATTTTGGAAAGAGTTAAAAAATGTAGGACTTATTTCTGAAGAGAAATATAAACGTCTGACACGTGCTACAGAATTTGAACCGGCGGAACTGGCAGGCTTTATTTCCAGACAGCTGGTAGAAAACCGGCAGACTACAAAAGTTGTAGCAAGCATATTGAAACAGGCTATGCCGGATACAGAGATTGTTTATGTGAAAGCACGAACGGTTTCTGAATTTCGTCATAAATTTAATTTCATTAAAGTAAGGGAAATGAATGATTTTCATCATGCAAAAGACGCCTATCTTAATGTAGTTGTTGGAAATACTTATCTGGTGAAATTTACAAAAAGTCCGGTGAATTTTATTGAAAATCACTCAAACAGAAGCTATAACCTTAAGAAAATGTTTACTGATGGCAGAGTGGAGAGAAATGGAGAAATTGCCTGGATTTCCGGAGAGAACGGCACGATTGGAACTGTTCGAAATATTATGAAAAAGAATAATATTCTGGTTACACGCAGAGCTCACGAAGCTACAGGTGGATTTTTTGATCAGCAGCTGATGAAGAAGGGAAAAGGCCAGGTACCAGTTAAAGGCAGTGATGAGAGACTGCTGGATATCGAGAAGTATGGTGGATACAATAAAGAGACAGGTGCTTACTTTGTATTAGTAGAATCAGATGAAAAGAAAGGAAAGAAAAAGAGAACAATTGAATATGTACCTATTCGGCTGAAAAAACAGTTGGAAAATAACAGGAAAGCATTGGAAAATTATCTTTGTGAACAGAGAGGACTAACAAATCCGGTTGTGTTGATTGATAAAATTAAAATGGATTCTTTATTCAGGGTTGACGGATTCTTTATGTGGTTATCAGGTAGAACAGGTAATCAGTTGCTTTTTAAATGTGCAAATCAATTAGTGCTTTCAACAGAAGATGAGGCAACTTTAAAGAAAATAGTTAAATTTGTAAATCGTAGAAAAGAAAATAAAGAAATCAAGATTTATGAATCGGATAAATTGAATGAAGAGATGCTGAATCGATTGTATAATACTTTTCTGTATAAACTGCAGAACTCGATTTATGGAAACAGATTGGGAGAGCAGGCAAAAACGTTATCTTCTAAAAAAGAGAACTTTGATAAATTACAGATAGAAGAGAAATGTCTTGTGCTTTATGAAATTTTGCATATGTTCCAATGTCAGAGTGCTACATCTGATCTGCAATTAATAGAAGGTCCTGGAAAAGCAGGGACCTTGCGGTTGAATAGCAATATAACAAAATATAAAAATATTAATATAATAAATCAATCACCTACGGGTATTTATGAACAGGTGATTGATCTGCAAAAAATATGAGTTGGCGGATTGTTGTCATTTCCAAACGTGCAAAACTGGATTACCAAATGGGTTGTATGGTAGTACGGAACGAAGAAGTGACAAAAATTCATCTGGGAGAAATATCAACGGTTCTAATTGAATCTACAGCTGTGTCAATTACAACAAGCTTGTTGTCAGAGCTGACGAAAAAGAAGATAAAGGTGATTTTTTGTGATGAAAAGAGAAACCCATCTTCGGAGTTGATAGGCTACTATGGAAGCCACGATACCAGTAATAAAGTGCGAAAACAGATTCAGTGGAGTCGAAATATCAAGGATGCGGTATGGACAGAAATCGTAACAGAAAAAATACGCAAGCAAAAGGAACTGTTGGAATATCTGGGAAAGGAGGAATCAGGAGTACTGCAATCATATTTGAATGAGATTTGCTGGAATGATGAGACAAACAGAGAGGGACATGCAGCAAAAGTGTATTTTAATGCATTATTTGGTCTTGCATTTACAAGAACAGAAGATTGTGTGGTAAATGCGGCACTGAATTACGGATATAGTATTATTTTATCTGCATTTACAAGAGAAATCGTTGCGGGAGGATATATCACACAGCTGGGATTATTTCACGACAATATGTTTAATCAGTTTAATTTCGCATCGGATCTAATGGAGCCGTTTCGTATTCTGGTTGATCGTGAAGTTGTCAACATGGCGGTAACAGAATTTGCACAGGAAGAAAAAATGCGTCTTGTAAATATTTTAAATCAGGAAGTCATAATAGACGGAAAAAAACAGTACGTGAATAATGCGGTTAAAATATATTGTAAGAGTGTGTTTGATGCGTTAAATGAAAATGACAGTGCTCTGATTCGATTTTATCAGTTTGAATTATAGGTTTATGAGAGTATTAGTGTTTTTTGATCTTCCGGTAGTTACTGCGGAACAACGGAGAGAATATGTAAAATTCCGAAAATTCTTATTAAAAAATGGTTTCCTTATGTTACAGGAATCTGTTTACTGCAAAATAGCACTGAACGGGACGGCAGTGAGGGGGATTGTAGATAGTGTACATAAAAACAGTCCCTCGGAAGGGTTAGTACAATTATTGTCTGTAACAGAAAAACAATATTCAAAAATGGATCTTATAGTAGGAGAGACAAAATCTGAGGTTTTAGATAGCGATGAAAGGCTGGTGATTTTATGAAATTGGCACATGTGGATCTGGAAAGAGTGATTGACCTGGATTGCAGAGAGGCAGTAGAATGGATCATTGAATCACCAGTACTCTTTCGAAAATATGTTCAACTTTTGAAGCAGCAGTTAGAGGGAAATGAGGGAGAATTTGTTCTGTCAGAAGGAGATATAATGCTTGATATTTCTAAATGTGCAGAGATAATTCTGGACCCGTTTGCACTTGATTTTGAAGACCGCAGGATACAGAAAAAACTATATACGGAGCTTCAAAAGAAAGCGTACGAAGAAGAAATGTTTTTAGCGACGCAAAAAATATCGGCGGATTTGCAGAAATATATTTTTGACCTGGAGAGTGTTTGTGGTTATGATATCGAAGTTGGTGAGACAGTAGATATTCAGACCATTTTTAAAGCACTTGGAATAAAAATGGAAGGCGGTAAATATAGTTTTTCGGAGAAACTTGCTCAGTACATGAAAATCATGTCAGAATTGCTGGGAAAGAAATTGCTCATTTTTGTAAATATACGGTCATATCTGGAAAATGATCAGATTCGGGAACTGATGAAAAACGCAGTATATAATGAAATTTCACTATTATTTATCGAAAATACACAAAGAGACTTTTCAAAAGATGAAAAATACTATATAATTGACAAAGATAGTTGTGAAATTTATTGATTCATAAGGTTTGAATACCGTACTATAAGTGCGTATGAGGCACTTCATTTTTGGATTTGAGGTTTGAGAATGATGTAAAAATGTATGGTATTCAAACAGTATTCTGGAGAACTGCAGCAGTTTTGGGGTTTGAGAATGATGTAAAAATGTATGGTATTCAAACCATCCATATCAACATTTCCGCTGATACCGGTTTGAGAATGATGTAAAAATGTATGGTATTCAAACATGAGCATGTTAATTAACGGAGTAGAGCTGTTTGAGAATGATGTAAAAATGTATGGTATTCAAACAGTCCGCAATGGTATGCCTTGCTCCATTTGGTTTGAGAATGATGTAAAAATGTATGGTATTCAAACATTGCAGATGATCAGTGGATTGGCAAAATTGTTTGAGAATGATGTGAAAATGTATGATATTCAAACAGAGGAGTATCCATAGGGTACCTATTTTATAGTTTGAGAATGATATAAAATTGTATAGTATAAGAAAAGGTTAAAGTTATAAAGATTTTTGTATGACTTTAACCTTTTCTTTTTCTTTGTGCAAATTCAAGCATAATCTCCCCATTTTTCATGAATATATGCTAAAATAAACCTATATCCCCAAACTACTACTCCACAGCTTTCACTCAGGTGCTTTTTGGAACTAACGAGACTTATAAATATTGTATCACAAGATAAAAAATAGAGGTAGACGTGTGGAAAAAATTAAAGTAAAAGAATTTTGGTTAAACACCCTGGACGACACACAGACGTTCTCCAGAACAACGAAATCCAGGCAAACAAGCTGACTGGATTTGTGATGTTCCTTGGAAGTATTATCCTGGCATTGGTGCTGATCTTAAGTATGGCAGGTCTGTTTCAGATAAAGAAAGAAACACTTGGACCGCTGGTGTTTCAGGGGATACTGGAGCTGTTGATCCCGGCAGTTATCTGCAGGGCAGTAAAGGCGAGGAAGCCCTGGCTGAAGTATGTGCTGATCATAGAACTACTGATCGTACTGACTGAATAAGATCAGCTATCTGGCACTTTTTTGCACTTTGAGTTTACAGAGAATCAGCAGCTGTGTACCAGCTCCATAATACGGTCAGTTGCGTGTCCGTCACATGCAGACATGAACTTCTCGCGGAAAGCCTGAACCTCAGCTTTATCGAAACGACTGTTCAGGTTCTGAATGTAGTCGATGACTTCATCTGTCTCAGAAACAACAGGGCCGGGGGTGAGGTCATCGTAGTTGTAGTAGAAACCTCTCCAGTCGAAGTAATCTTCCAGGTCGTAGGCGTAGAAGATCATTGGGCGTTCGAAAAGGGAGTATTCGAAGATCAGGGATGAGTAGTCGGAGATGCAGATATCGCTGACGCAGAGCAGTTTATCAATATCCAGATCTGTTGTTACATCCATTGCGAAATCTTTGCAGTCCTCGGGAATTTCCGGGCGTTTTTTTACGAACGGGTGGTGTTTCAGGAGAAGAATGTATTCATTTCCAAGGGCTTTTTTCATAGCCGGGATGTCGAGGCAGTCAGGGGTTTTGGCTTTTGCGACTCTTCCGCGGAAGGTAGGTGCGTACAGGATTACTTTTTTGGAACGGGCCTGGGGGAATACGGAGTAAACAGATTCCCTGGCATTTTTAATAAAATTTTTATCATAAAAAACATCTGTACGGCTGATTCCGGTTGCTACGATTTCGGTATCAGTACCTTTCAGGTTCATGGCTTCTTCGTAAGCCCAGCTGACTTCCGGACTGCTGACTGTAACGTAGGATAAGTTCCTGTAGTTGGGGAATTTTTCCTGAGTGCGGCGGTCGGCACCAAAGATCAGGTCAGCAGTGCTCATGCCGAATTTCTTAAAAGCACCGCAGGCGTGCCACACCTGAAAGATTCGGCTTCCTTTGCGCAGCGAAATACTGCTTGTGACATCGCAGGCATCATTGAGAAAGATATAATGTGCATCCGCGATATCTTTCAGCATATGCAGGCAGCGGCGGATATAAGCCGGATTATTTGATTTGATGTTCAGAAGATATTCTTCGTGGACCTCATAGCCTTCGTCTTTCATGCGTTTGTAAATAAGCTGAAAAGCATCTGTGATCTTGTCAAAACGTGCTTCAATAAAAACGACTTTATCAGGATTCATCTTTCGGGTAAGCGCGAAAAATTTATAAGTGAAGGGATAAACGACCCGAAAGATCAGAACTTTGCGGGCCATTCGATAGCACTTCTTAACTTTCGATGGCAGTGCCCGGTAGATTTTTTTCAAAACTTTTTTTAAAATCTTCTTCATCTGTTAATTCTCCCAAATCATAATTGTTTTTCCCATGATCTTATGAATATCGATTTCGAAAGCACGGATGATGTCCTGAATATTTTTTACGTGGATTTCGGCTCCTACGATTTTTTCCAGCTGGTTTACCACATCCGGATTTTCTTTATACAGGTTAATAAGACCAAGAAAATCTTCCCGGCCGCTTCGGCTGCTTCCGAAAAGACGAAGACCTTTTTCCAGGATCATTCTTGTGTTAAGCGGGGCAAGGTCCTCGGACACGCCCATGATGGAAATGGTTCCCTCCGGATTAATATGGTCAATGATCTGATTGATGGCTTTGGATGAAGCAGCGCCGCCTACACATTCGAATGCGTGGTCCAGATAAAAGTCATCCGGAATCTCGGAAATCAGGAATACATCATCTGCAAAAGAAAAATCATGAAGTTTGTATTCATTGACGCCAAACACACAGATTCTGCTTTCCGGCAGTATGATTTTCAGAAGAAGTGAAGTGATGTAACCGAGATTGCCATCGCCCCATACGCCAATTACATTTCTGCGTGTATGTGAAAAACGGAGAAATCTTTGGATGGCATGGTAGCTGACACTGACGATTTCTGTAAAAGCAGCCACAGAAAGATTGATATCTTCCGGGAGCGGTACAAGACGATCCGGTTTCATACTGACATATTCCTGCATAAAGCCATCAAAGCCACTGGCACGGAACTGGCTGCTCCGCAGATAATTCTCCGCAATGACCTCATCGGTTTCGGAAGGGGTATTGGGAATCATGACCACAAGAGTCCCCTCCTGGAACTGACCGGACGGATCATAAACCACCCGTCCTACTGCTTCATGAATCAGAGCCATGGGAAGCTTTTTGCGGAGAATGTTTTCCGCACGGAGCCCCTGATAATAGCGTTGGTCCGCATTGCAGATAGACAGGCGGACAGGATGAACGATCACATGGGAGGTATCAAGGGTGATATCCTTAAAAACCAGTTCAAACTGACGGGGCCTGACCAGGCGATAGACAGAAGTTAACATTTATTTTCCCTCCATTAGAGCTTCAGCCAGACGGATATCAGAAGGATATGTGATTTTGATGTTGGTAACATCACCTTCTACCAGCTGGACTTTTTCACCTTTGAGAACGAGAATTTTGCATGCGTCTGTGAGAATCTGTTTTTCCGCTGCAGTAAGGCTTTCATAAATGTCGCGGAGTTTTTTTGCCCGGAAAGACTGTGGTGTCTGGCCCTGATACATAGTAGAACGGTCCGGAATGGAACTGATAAACTGATGGCCTGCGCTTTCCACAATGGTATCCGTTGCCGGGATTACGGTGTCACAGGCGCCACATTCCTGGGCTGCACGGATATTTTCTTCAATCATGCGATGGGAGACAAAAGGACGGACAGAGTCATGGGTGACAATAATGGTATTGTCATCAAGGCCGAAATTTTCTTCAATATAGCGGATTCCATTCATGATGGTTTCGTTTCTTGTGGAACCGCCCTGTACAACAACAACGTTGGATGATCTCGGGATATATTTCCGGATCAGATCCCTGGTGTGTGAGATCCATGCTCTTGGTGAAAGAACGATTACTTTATCGAAGGCAGAATGAATGGCAAATTTTTCTATTGTGTGGATAATGATTGGCTTTTTGCCGATTTCCATAAACTGTTTCGGGCGTTCTGCGTTGCCCATTCGTGTTCCCTGGCCACCAGCCAGGATAATTCCAAAAATATTATTAGCCATATATATTACCTCTTATTTATTTGGAGATTTTGAAACATAATTCATAATACGCCGGGTTGCATGTCCGTCACAGGCGGCCATGTAGTCCTGAAAGAAATCGTGGTATTTCTGATTAACGGAAGAATTAAGGCGTGCCTCGTCAGAAAGAACTTTTACAAGCTGTTCTTCTTTTTGAATATGGATACCTGGAAGTGTGCGGTAATCCAGATAAAAACCTCTGTTGTCCAGATATTCTTCCAGATCCGGGGCAAAGAGAACCAGTGGAAGCTGATAAATCATGGCGTCAAAGAGAATGGAAGAATAATCGGTAATGACAATATCAGCAACCGGAAGCAGTTCTTCGGAAGGAATGTCACAATTGGTTCCTTCTGTGTGTACCTGTGTATGAGGATGCAGTTTAATAATGAAATAATGTGTATCTTTCAGTTCTTCCTGAGCTTTCAGAACATCATCCAGTCCATAAACACTGGCAACCCCAGGTTTTCCACGAAAAGTCGGAGCCCAGAGAACGATCTTTTTGTTCCGGGCATCCGGGTACTGGCTGAAAAAGTTATTCCGACATTTCTGATTGAAGGTTTCATTAAAATACATATCTGTCCGGCTGACACCAACTGGAAGAATACTGGTTTCCGGAAGCTTCATGGCACTGGCAAAAGGTTTTATGCAGATATTGGAACTGACAGTTACCAGACTGCAGTTTGCCATTACATTGCCAACATAATAGGAAGGGATATCTTCCTCGGTGTCATAGCCGAATTTTTTGAATGCGCCACATGCATGCCAGAGCTGTATGATCTGTGTCTCGCTGCGTTTTTTGCAGGATGCGGCAGGCAGAAAATTGTCACAGATGATAACGGTTTCCGTTGTGGCGTATTTTTTCATGAAAGAAACCATATTCCGGAAAATCTTCACAGGAGAAGATTCGTTATTATTCCAGTACATTTCTGTAACCTGAAGCTCCGGATGCCTGGAAAGTTCTTCTTTTATGGCGAGCATACTGAACGGAATTTCGTCGTGATGTGCATCCGCCAGGATTACAGTTCCGGGTATGACAGGTTTTGCAGTACAGGCGTTATAAACAACCGGAAGAATCAGCTGCTGGAAAAGCATTTTTATGATTTGTTTTATTCCAAATATCATTACAGATCCTCCCGTTTTATATTATCTATTCTTTCAGATTATTATAAATCAATACCTGACGAAGTATAACATATTTGTTTCAAAAATTTGTTATTTTTGTTTTACAAAATTTACATAGTGTTAACAGTACCTGTGAAGTATAGCATATCCGGGGTAGAATCTCAACATTATGGTTTTTACAGAGATTTCAGTATGTTTACAAGTCGGGAGTTATCCTCCGGCATCATAATGCAAAAACGTACAAATTCTCCTTCCAGACACTGGAAAGAAGAACAGTCACGAATCATCAGGCCCTGGCGGATACAGGCCTCGAATACATCGTAAGAGGTCAGGCCGTCTTTCAGGATTTTCAGCAGGATAAAGTTTGCGTAAGCGGGATAAACTTTGTAGGTGCTGATACCTTTCAGCTCATCAATCATTCTGTCACGTTCGGAAAGAATGAGCTGGCGTGTCTGCTGGATATATTCTTCGTCCTGGAGCATAATCTCGCCGGCAAAAGCGCCAATGCTGTTGAGAGACCAAGGAGTCTGTTTTTCACGCATTTTCTCCAGGAATTTTTTGTTTCCGGTGATGCCGTAGCCCAGGCGCATTCCGGGAGCCGCGAAGAACTTTGAGACACCACGGAGAACCATGAGATTGGTGAATTCCTGTGTCAGAGGAACTGCAGTGATGGCACTGATGTCCGGTGCAAATTCCACGTAGGTTTCATCAATCATGACAAAGATATCTTTTTCTGCACAGAAACGGATCAGATCCCGGAGGTCCTTCTTTGAAATAGCAGAAGAAGTGGGGTTGTTGGGGTTACAGAGAATGAGAAAATCATAACCCTGCTCCAGTTTTCGGCAGAGATCCGGAATGTCCGGTTCAAAATCCATACTTTCCTGAAGGTGATAGTATTCCTGTGTGCTTCCGGAAAAAGAAAGTTCTCTGGAGTATTCAGAATAGGTAGGTCCAAGAATAAGGGTATGCTTCGGAGAGCGTTCCTGGATCAGAAGAGAGATCAGTTCACTGGAGCCGTTTCCCGGAAGGATAAAATCAGCCGGAATATTGCAGTAGCGGGAAATGGTATTACGAAGAGATGTATAATCTCTGTCCGGGTAGGAAGAAAGCAGTTCTACATGGCTGGCAATGGCCTGGCTGGCTCTGGGGGATAAACCCAGAGGATTCACATTTGCACCAAATTTGACGATATCTTCTTTTTTCAGATTGTAGTAACTGCAGATTTTTTCTATATCACTTCCGTGAAAAACGGGTTTTGTGTCCATTATCTGTCACCTCATTTGTTTATTTATTATTTCAGAAATTTATATCCAGTATACACCAGAAAGTCTTTTAAAGAAAGGCAGGATAGAAATTTTCTAAGTTGTCTGGTAAAATACAGTTATGCATAACTGGCGGATGGAAGACAGGTTCATCTGGCGTAAAATACAGAGGATTTTTAACGGAGACGGACAGAAAGAGGGAAACAGAGATGAAGGCAGAAGATAAAAAAATTGCGGTAATCGGTATCGGTGGTGTAGGTGGATATATAGCGGCAATGCTGGCGAAGGCTTATCCTCATGTGACGATGGTGGCCCGTGGAGCCAGAGGGGAAAGTATCCGGAAAAATGGACTGGTGCTTCACAGTGATTATAAAGGAGAAATTGTTGCAAGACCGGAACGGGTAGTTCCAGTCCGGGAAATGGGACAGCAGGATTATATTTTTATTTGTGTGAAAAATTATTCTCTGGAAGATGTCTGCGAGAGTATTCGGGATATGGTTACAGAGGATACGGTAATTATTCCAGTAATGAATGGTGTAGATCCGGGAGAAAAAATCCGCCGACTGATTGGAAAGGGAACGGTGGTGGATTCGCTGATTTATACGGTAGCTTTTTCCAATGCGGATTTTTCTGTTTCTCAGCAGGATACATTTACCTGGCTTTGTATCGGAATTAAGGATGCGGATAAAAAACAGCAGGAGAAAGTTATGGAAGTGGCTGAGATCCTGAAGGGAGCGGATATTGATTATAAAGACCAGGGCGATATTGAGGTGGAGATCTGGCGGAAGTATATTCTGAACTGTGCGTTTAATGTGATGACTGCTTTTTATGATAATACTATCGGGGAGTTGCGGAGTGATCCGGTGAAGGCACAGCAGTACGAGACTCTTGTATGGGAAGCTGCAAGTGTGGGCCGTGAAAAAGGGGTTGCGCTGACAGATGAGCATATCAATGAAGTGATCCATAAATTCCGCCATGTACATGCAGATAATGCAACCAGTTCACTTCAGAGAGATTTCCGTATTCGCAGAAAACAGACAGAACTTGAGACGTTCAGCGGATATATTGTGCAGGAGGCGAAGCGACTTGGTGTTTCGATTCCTCTTTCCGAAAAAATGTATCAGGGCCTGAAGGAGATGGCTGCAAAGTTTTAACCGAATCAAGAAAGTCCCTAGTCACGATCTCTCTTGACAAAGTTTCTCAACTTTGCTACAATGACGAAAATCAATTCCGTGAGGGAGTAATTCGCGTGTAAACGTGGTTTGTCAACATACTGGTGCGTGCACCTGGCAAATCTTAAAGAATGAGACTCATGTATATTTTATTTCTGTTATGGAGATAAAGTATACGTGGGTCTTTTTTTATGGCTTCGGACCGGACACATATGCAAAGGAGAAGAAAGATGCTGTTATTTATGAAAGTGCTTTTTACCCAGTTCATTGCGGAAATGGGTGACAAAACACAGCTGATGCTGGTGGCAATGACTTCCAAGTTCAAGCTGAAGGATATTCTGCTTGGAACCGGTGTTGCGATCCTGGTGCTGAACGGACTGGCGGTTCTTGCCGGAGGCCTTGTCAGTACGGTAGTTCCTACGTGGCTGATCCGTCTGATTGCCGGTGCGGCGTTCCTGTTTTTTGCGGCAACAACGCTTAAGGGAGACGATGATGAGGAAGAGAATGTAAAGGACCGGAAAATTAAGTTTGCGCCGTTGTCTGTATTCTGTACATTTTTTGTTGCGGAGCTTGGTGATAAGACACAGCTTACTGCCATTACATTTGGAGCAAACGAAGGTTTAAGTGCAGCAGTTGTTGTATGGCTGGCCTGTTCATTGGGACTTTTTGCGGCAGATGTAATCGGCCTTCTGATCGGTTATCTTCTGAAAAGCAAAGCACCGGAAGGAATTCTCAATACGGTTGCGTTTTTTATTTTTTCCATTTTTGGAATTCTGACACTGAGACAGGGATTCGGGCTTCTGATTGGAGCGGAATCTGCTATGATTCTTCCGCTGACAGTTGTGGTTACAGTAGCATTTGTGATCGTCTGTCTTGTGCTTTATAAGCAGTCAAAAAAATCTAAAGCATAAAATAAAATCTATTTACGGATGTTTTCCCGGTACTGTGTAGGTGTGGTTCCGGTGAGGAGCCGGAAATGCCGGGTGAAGTAGGAGGGGCTTGCGAAACCGCAGTTTAACGCAATGTCCGTCACTGGTGTGTCTGTGAGAGTAAGCTGTCTGGCGGCCATAAGAAGACGTCTCTGGCGTACATATGCCATAGGTGTGGTGCTCAGATATCTTTGAAAAATACGCTGGCATTCTCTGGCACAGATGCTGGCAACTGCCGCAATATCTTTTACGGAGATATTTTTTTCCAGATTCTGATCGATCCATGCCAGCATTTGCTTCAGGCGTAGTTCCTGGATTTCGGGAAGCTGTGGGGCAGAAAGGCCGCGGTTCTTTTCCAGAATGATCAGAAGTATTTCGGAGAGGGCGTTGCGTACCTGAAATTCATAGCCGGGCAATTCATCGGCGCAGGCAGAAAAGGCGTTGTCAAATGCCTGAAAAAAATGTTTATCACAAGATCCCGGGACGATATCTCCCGGGATTTTTATGAAAGCGGCGCCTTTTTCCATAAGGGGACGGATATAGCGGATATCAAAAACACTGCCCGGGGCGCCGCTTATGATCGATGGATCAAACACAAAAGAACGGTACAGGCACGGGGAAGGGACAAGACCGATAAAAGAATGAAGAATGCCAGTATTGATAAAACAGCCTTCCCCTGCATGGACATCGTAAAAAGTATCACCGATCCCGATTCTGACGCTGCCTTCCATCAGCATAAAAATCTCCAGTTCATTATGCCAGTGTGCGGGAATATTTCCGGTAATGAATTTATGGATATCGCCTCTGTTTGCAACCAGATCGAAGAGATATCTTTCCTGTTCCGGGAATTCCTGTTGGTGGATATCGGTTTCCACCCAGTTTGCATTACGTATCATAAAAAATCTCCCTGTCGTTTTTGTTATAGTATACACCGCTATTTTTACAGCAGCAACTGTGTGTCGGATTGTATAATAAAAGAAAATACTGATGTCTGTTTTACAGACGGTGATTAAGAAGGATGTCAGTTGCCATATGGATCAGGGAGGAAAGTTATTATGGATCTGAAAAAGAAAAGTCAAACGATGGACATGACGAAGGGAAGTTCGACCTCGCTTTTGCTGCGTTTTGCCATGCCGCTTTTTCTTGGAAATCTGCTTCAGCAGTTTTATAATCTTGTAGATACCTCGATTGCGGGAAATCTGCTGGGGGATGGAGCGCTTGCACAGATTGGTGCTACTGCGGCGTTATATAGTCTGATCACGAATTTTGCGTTTGGAATGAATAATGGACTGGCTCTTGGAGTGAGCCGGAACTTCGGAGCAGGAGACCAGCAGGGAGTGAAGAAGTCGGTGTGCTGGATGACGTGTTTGTCCTGCTTTTGCTCAGTTGTGCTGACTGTCGCTTTTTTGATATTTCGAAAAGGACTGCTTCAGGTGATGCAGATCCCGGATGATGTGATGGACGGAGCTTTGCGCTATCTGACGATCATTCTGGCGGGAATTCCGCTGACTATGCTGTATAATCTGGAGGCGAGTCTTTTACAGGCTGTAGGAAACAGTGTGATGCCCCTTGTTTTTCTGCTTTTCAGCAGTGTCCTGAATGTGGGACTGGATTTCTGGTTTATGGGACCGTTGGGACTGGGAGTACAAGGTGCTGCGTCTGCGACAGTTCTGGCTCAGGGAATCAGCGCCGGGATCGGTTTGGGGTATATTGTGCGCTATTATCCGGAACTGAGATTTTCGAAAAATGAATTCAAAGTGAAGAAGAATTTTGTAATAGAGATGTTTTTCTCCGGTTTAAGTATGGGGATGATGAATGCTATTTATTGTATTGGCAGTGTGATCCTTCAGAGCAGTATCAATGCACTTGGAAGTGTTTATATTGCGGCGCAGGTTGGAGGCAGGAGGCTTGCGGAACTGTTTTATATTCCAGGACTGGCACTTGGAACCAGCACGGCGATCTATGCCAGCCAGAACTATGGGGCGGGCCTGGGAAAAAGAATCCGCAGAGGCTGTCGGACAGCAATTCTTCTGTATGGGATCTGGTGGATCATTGCACTTATGTTTACTTTTACCCTGGCACCGGCAGCGATCCGGCTTCTTACCGGAAGCAGCAACCCGGAGGTGATCTCTAACGGACTGCTTTATCTTCGGGTCAGCATCCCCATGATCCCGCCAATGGCAGTGCTGGTAATCTTACGAAACGCACTGCAGGGAATGCAGCACTTGAAAGCACCTTTGATATGCAGTACGTTGGAACTGATCGGTAAAGTTATCTTTGCCATCTGGCTCGTCCCGGTCTGGGGCTATATCGCCGTATGCATCTGTGAACCTGTGACGTGGGTGATCTGCTGTGCATTTATTGTCGGGTCTGCGGTGGTTTTTCGGAAGGAGTTTCAGACAGCAGAGTGACAGGGTACATACCTTTCAGATCTTTTGCATACACTGTAAAAAAGCGTCTTCGGGGGCTTGGCAGTGAAAGATTATATTGAGGAACGTGCAGTTGAGATCGCAGGATATATTGTGGAAACAAAGGCGACGGTGAGGCAGGCGGCGAAGAAGTTCGGGATCAGTAAGAGTACGGTACATAAGGATTGCGTGGAACGGCTGAAAGTGATCAACCCGGCACTGGCCGTTGAGGTGAGGAAAGTTCTTGATGTGAACAAGCGGGAACGACATATCCGGGGTGGGCTTGCTACACGGGAAAAATATCTGCATGCACATATGCGGTGAAGTTTTTGACCGGGGGAATGTTGGTCATAAAGTACCTGTGTTTATGAACGTGAAGTAAAATGAAATGAAAATGTCCGGGCTCTTCCCTGAATTACTTCGGTTGACATACAAGGTGAGATGTGCGAAGATTTACCATATGATAAAACAGCAAAACACATTTCAGAGGAAAGAGAGGATTTTATTATGCTGAAACAGTTATCTATCTATGCAGAAAATAAAAAAGGTGTTATGCAGAACATTACCGGGATTCTGAAGAATGAGGACATCAACATTCTGGGATCAGTTACCAATGACAGTGCAGAGTACGGAATCGTGCGAATGGTAGTTTCTGATCCGGATAAGGCGAAGGAGGCACTGATCGCTGCCGGATATCTCTGTCACGTGATCGATGTGATCGGTGTGGAAGTTGAGGATAAAACCGGAAATCTGAATGATCTGCTTCTTACACTGAAGGACAGCAACGTGAGCGTGGATTATCTGTATCTCTCTTTTAATCGTGATTCCGGAAAACCGATCATGGTATTCCATACCGAGGACACCATGGAAGTAAGAGCCTGCCTGAAGTCCAGAGGATACACAGTTTTATAAAAGCAGAATTTTATCCGGACAGCAATGTTGTGCCCATCGGATCAATATTAAAAAGTTCTATATTATAAACATTAAATATTAATTTTACAAATGTATATGGTCATGCTATCATATAGCCATAATAGTTCTTAAC
>SKEF01000592.1_pt1 | contig 36480 bp, 22 predicted proteins | sample 4826691 | NCBI WGS metagenome assembly SKEF01 (sample SAMN11008816, study PRJNA524170) | human gut metagenome | biome: Human fecal sample; material: Feces; isolation source: fecal sample from pouch patient p23, p27 | host: Homo sapiens | place: Israel: Tel-Aviv | collected 2016-08-24
ATCTTCTCAGGATTCTTGACGGTCATCGGCTTCAATACCTTGCGGTGCAAGCCCTGGTCAACGAAATCCCAGTCGAAACCACCCTGGAGGATAGGATACTTGCGAATCAGAGCCCAGTAATCCTTCAAGTTACCGCCTGAGTTACCCATGGTATGGTTGTACTCGCACTGGATGAGCGGCATCGGACTGTTAGGGTCCTTCGCATACTTTTCACAAGCACTTACAGGATAGTACATAGGGCAGAAGATATCGGTACCCTCGCCTCTGCGAGCCTGCTCATACTGAACCGGACGGCTCTGGTCCTGGCTCTTGATCCACTTGTAAGCCTGCAGGAAGTTATCGCCCATCACAGTCTCATTACCCATGCTCCAGGTTACGACACTAGGATGATTGAAGTACATGGAAACATTGTGCTGGTTGCGCTCCAGAATCTGCTTGGCAAACATCGGCTTCTTGGCAGCTGCATCATCGCCATACTGGAAACCGTGACTCTCCTGGTTAGCCTCAGCTACCACATAGATACCATACTCATCGCAGAGCTCGTACCAGCGTGGATCATCAGGATAGTGGCAGGTACGGACAGCGTTGATATTCAGGCGCTTCATAATCTTGATATCCTGAATCATGCGCTCCATGCTCAATACATAACCTCCGTCAGGGTCCATCTCATGACGGTTGGCACCCTTGATGAGCACAGGCTGACCGTTGACAAGGAACTGCTTGTTCTTGATTTCCACCTTGCGGAAACCTACCTTGACAGGAGTCATGCTTGCTGATTTCATGTTGCCATTCTTCAGCGCACTTGAGAGGGAAACCTGAAGGGTATATAAATAAGGTGTCTCTGCATTCCACTTGTGTGGATTCTCTACGTTCATCGTAATGTTGGCTGTTCCATTCTTTGCCAATCCTGTAGCTGTAGCCACCTGCTTGCCCTCTTTGTCGAAGAGGATGAAGTTCAGCTTGCCATTACCCTTTACCTTGGTAGAGATGTTGAGCACACCATCCTTGTAGTTGTTTACAAGGTCAGGAGTAACACGGATATCCTTCAAATGCAACTGGGCATCGCGGGCAAAGAGATAGCTTTCACGAGCCACACCACTCAAGCGCCAGAAGTCCTGATCCTCATCCCAGGAGCCATCGCACCAGCGGAAGGTCTGGAAGGCAATCAGATTCTTGCCCTTCTTCAGATAAGGAGTGATGTCAAACTCGGCAGCTACCTTGCTATCCTCTGCATAACCGGCAAACTTGCCGTTTACATAGAGATAGATATTGGAAGTTACGCTACCGAAATGGGCTATTACCTGCTTGCCATCCCAGTTGGCAGGGATGTCGATGATACGGCGGTAGGAACCTACATGGTTATCCTTGGTAGGAACAGCTGGTGGCTGCTGGTCGAAATGTCCACGCCATGCAAAACCAATATTTACATACTCCGGATCGCCGAATCCGTTCATCTCCCAGTTGCCTGGAACATTCATGGTCTTCCATTTGGAGTCATCAAGATCTTCCTTGTAGAAATCGGTAGGACGCTGGTCGGCATTAGCCACCCAGTTGAACTTCCAGGTTCCGTCGAGCGAAAGGAAATACTTGCTCTCCGTCTTGTTCATGTGCAGGATATCCTTGCTCACGATTTTACCGTCTTTCTCTGAAACCCAGTCATCTGCCGGATAGGTGAAGAAATTGGTGTGCAGCGGAAAACGATTGATGGCATTCACCTGAAGGTCGTGCCATTCTGTGTAAGTTGGCTGTTGGATGGTCGTCTTATTCAACGCCTTAATGGCAGTTTTCGGTTTAGTTGCACCAAAGATTGACATTGCTAATCCTGCCAAACTCAATGTTACGAACAGTCTCTGTTTCATGTTTGTTAGTTATTTATACATTAGATTGAAATTACACCTTATTATATATAGGTTATTCTATACCTTATTATATATAGGCATATCCTGGAGCATCTTATATGCCTCCATGTTGCCGGTAGCCTCAGCTAAGCAACTGCAAATATATGAAAATTAAGTTAGAAACAAGCAGAACGACCGTTTTTTTATTGTTTTTTCAACACCGGAGCACCTTTTCCCAAGAAATAGGTACCTTTAAGCAACGGTTAGTTACTATTATTAGTCGTGGAAATCTATCTTTTTTTCACACATTTCCACGACTAATAACTCATTTCCCTATCACTATTCTGCGCGAAACGATGTTTTTACCCCATTTCGTGCAAAATAGCGACTCATTATTTGGTGCGAATCGATTTTTTTAGTATCTTTGTAGCCGGGATATTCTTGTTTTCGTGTAAATTTCACCAAACAATAATCTTGTTTTCGTGTAAATTTCATAAAACAATAATCTCGTTTTCGTGTAAGTAATGTATTTATCAAACCTATTTTAGAGAAGTTTATAATGAAAAGGAAAATATACGATAAGCTTGTCGAGTGGAAGCAACAAAGGAAAGGTGAAACCGCATTGATGGTGGAAGGAGCCAGACGTGTAGGAAAAAGCTATATGGTGGAAGAATTTGCCAAGAAGGAATATCGCAGCTATATTCTTATCGACTTCAACAGAGTCGGGGAAGATGTCAAACACCTGTTCGACATTTATCTCGACAATCTAGACATGCTCTTTATGCACCTGAGCATTTACAGTGGCAAAAAGCTATATCCTAGAGAATCACTCATCATCTTTGATGAAGTACAATTCTGTCCACGTGCACGTACAGCCATCAAATATTTGGTTGCAGACGGCAGATATGATTATATAGAGACAGGTTCATTAATCTCTATTCGAAGGAATACTGAAAACATTCTGATTCCTTCCGAAGAAGAGACCATCTATATGTATCCTATGGACTTCGAGGAATTCTTATGGGCAAATGGTGACGACATGATGATGGATTTCATCAGAAACCAATTTGCCAACAAACAGCCTTTAGGACAAGCCTTGCATCGAAAGGCCATGGATTTCTTTAGGCTATACTTGATTGTTGGTGGTATGCCACAAGCTGTCCAGAAATATATAGACACGCATAGTTTTGAAGATACAGACAGAGTAAAAAGGCAAATACTCACCTTATACCGCAACAGTATTTACGACTATGCAGGCAACTATGCAGAGAAGGTAGCAAGCATCTTTGACCAGATTCCTTCACAGCTCCAAAAGCATGAGAAAAAGTTCAAGTTGGCAGATTTAAGCAAGGATGCTAGAATGCGTGATTACGACAGTGCTTTTCTATGGCTAAAAGATGCCATGATTATCAATACGTGTTACAACACGACAGAACCGAGCATCGGACTTAATCTAAAAAGAGAAGACTCTAGTCTGAAATGCTATTTGGCAGACACAGGACTGCTTATCAGTCACGCTTTTGACGAACGAGGCATCATATCAGAAGAGTTATATCAAAAGATACTGAAGGACAAACTCGAAATGAACTCAGGTATGCTCATCGAAAACATTGTTGCTCAGATGCTCAAAGCCTCAGGTCATCATCTGTTTTTCTACTCTAACAACGACAGAGAAGACAAAGATTCAAGGATGGAGATAGATTTTCTCATTGCCAAAAGCAAGACCACATCTCGGCACAACATATCTCCTATAGAGGTAAAATCCACAGTAAGGTACACCACGACCTCGCTGACTAAATGTATAAAAAAATACGATAAGTATTTAGCAACTCCATACGTTATTCATGCAGCTGATCTGAAAATAGAAAACGGTATCGAGTATTTACCTTTATATATGGTTCCATTAATATAATGCACCATTAAAACTGGCAAAAAAAATAACACGGACAAATTGAATTTGTCCGGCTCTTTTGTTCGAACCCTTGTAATAGTCTGATAAATAGCTATTTACAAGAAACCGAACAATTTGTCCGGACAAATTCAATTTGTCCGTGTTATTTTTTTTAGAGAAGCCAGCAAGAGGTTAAGCTCTTGCAGTATACAAAGCGGTGAGTTACGCTATCAAAAACTATGAGTTTTACCTTTAGAAAGTACATATAAAAAGTGTTTGAGAGAAGAATGAGGAAAGTTTACTGGTTATCAGTTACTTTCCTCATTTTGGTTAAAAGTGGCGAGGACAGACGAAGACGGGAATACGACAAGATGAGACAGAGGAACGTTACCTATCCGTAACCTATACCCCAAATGGGGAATGTTGAGGTTCGGAAGAATAAAGAAGGTTACGAATTGAATTTGAATGCTCTGATTTATAGCGAGTTACTAATGAGCAACGTGAGATTTTTGGTTACGAACCAAATTTGCCGTGTTCTGCCGTGAAATGCGTAGCAAGAAAAGACTCTTCATGTATTAATTTTGAACGCAAAAAAGAATGACGTTATGAAGAGTACATTTTCAATTATCTTCTACCTCAAAAGACAGGTAGTAAAGAAAGACGGTACTGTTCCAGTTATGGGACGTATCACAGTGGACGGAACACAGGCGCAGTTCAGTTGCAAGACAACTGCCAATCCAGATTTGTGGGATACCAAGGGCGGACGCATGACTGGAAAAAGTATGCAAGCCTTGGAGGTGAACCGCAAACTGGACAAAATGCGTGTGAGTATCAGCAAGCATTATCAGGAGATTATGGACAGGGACAACTTCGTCTCTGCCGACAAGGTTAAGAACGCTTTTCTTGGATTGGAGTATCGCTGCCATACCTTGATGAAAGTCTATGAGCAAAGCAGGGATGAAATGGAAAAACAATACAAGGCTGGCATGAAATCTTTGAGCACATTCACAAAATATAGAATCGGTTGTGCTTACGTGGGCGAGTTTTTGCAGTCGCATTATCGTGTAAAGGACATTGCCTTGAAAGAATTGTCCCTGCCGTTTATTACTAACTATGAGACATTCCTTAGAATAGACAAGCAACTGAAGATAAATTCCGCAATGGTGTTTGTCCGTAATCTCCGTGCCATGATTTTTCGGGCGATTGATAACGAGTGGCTCGTCAAAGACCCTTTCAGACGATACGAGTACAAGAACGAGGAAACAACAAGGGAGATTCTGACAAAAGAAGAAATTCACCTGTTGATGGAAACTCCTATCACCAGAAAGCATATGGGGTTGGTGCGTGACTTGTATCTATTCTGCTGTTTCACAGGTCTCGCATTCATTGACCTGTACAACTTGAAGGAAGAGAACATCAAGACATTTTTTGACGATGGCGAGTGGATTGTTATCCACCGACAGAAGACAGGAACGGAAGCCGACATCAAGTTGCTTGACTATCCCAAGCAGATAATGGAGAAATATCGTGGATTGTGCAAGGATGGCAGAGTCTTTCCTGTACCACCTTATAGAAGTTGTCTGCGTTCGCTCAAAAGATTGGGAAAGAAATGCGGTATCACCAAGCCTCTTTCCTGGCATGTATCAAGGCACTCGTTCGCAACCTCGGTTTGCCTCTCCAATGGTGTACCAATAGAAACAGTAAGTTCCATGCTTGGTCACAAAGACATCAAGACCACGCAAGTGTACGCCAAGATTACCAAGGAAAAGTTGAGCAAGGATGTAGAAAAGTTGTCCCAACAACTCAATCACATTGAGGAATTCACATTCGGGAATATTTGCAGCGATAATACGAACATAAAAAAGGCATAGTATGAAACGACAAGTGATAACAATACAAGAAGAAATGGTCATCTACGCCCCACATCATGGTGAGGTGTGGATGACAGTTTGGGAGATTTCCGAACTGTTGAATGTAACAGGGACAGCAGTGAAGAATACCATCAAGCGCATTTGGGAACAAAGTGTGCTGAAAGATTTCCAGCTTTCTCAATACATCAAACTTGAAAATGGATATTCTGCGCATGTCTATGATATGGAAGTGATTATCGCCATAGCACTTCAAATGGATACATACCAAGCCTTGTTGTTCAGACAATGGTTTATCAGTAAGGTTGTGAACCGCAAGGATTGCCAAGCAGAGCAAGTAAAACACGAGTATCCGATGATTATTGTGATGAATGGAACGATGCCAAGAGGTGCAAGTTAGAATTTCTCATTTTTTAATAAGATTCCTACACCTTTATAATATAATAGCGTACAGGAGAAACGATTTTTGTCGTTGTACCGCACCGCCACAGGAGCAAGATACTGCTGAAAAACACGAAACAAAGAATATAGAAACAGAACAAAGCATAGTTGGAAAACAAGCACGCTCCGTCTGTCGGTTATGACACCTAATTATATATAGGGGTATCTTGATGTTTTTATCATAATAAGATACCCCTGTTTTTTACATGAAATCTCAAATTTGTAAACATAACCCCATCATAAATGAATAGCAAGTATTCCTGCTGAGTTTATCAAATCAGGGCCATTGTTGTTGATGACGACTCTACCATCAGCTCATATATACCTTTCCGACACAAGCATATATTGTTTTCATTTGTACTCCGAGTGTGTACAGTTTCAAACCATGATTCACATTCTAACATAAGAAACTGAAGCCGTGACCATTTGTGTATTTTTGCCAAACTAACTCCAGTATATACAACAGATGTAAAAGATTTCTGCAAAATCGACCGAAATCATAAGAAAAAAACACCAAACCAGCAAATTTCTTAAAGATTATATCTGTTTATTAAGATTATTTTTGTATATTTGCAGCATTATTTTGGTGGTAAAGCCTATTGGCCTGCCACGTGACAATAGGACCTTACGGAGCAAGCCTATATCACAATTCTTCTCCGTAGTAACAGTCCGTTCTCTCTCTCACTGGTCTCTCCCTGCGCGGCAGAGGCATACGTTTTTATATTTTTCAAACACTCCAAATTGACAGCGCATGAGAAAGTTTACTTCTTTGTTACTGTTAGGCTTCGCTCTCGGCAGTTTCGCACAAACGCCCGGAGGAGTCAGCGGAAGCGAACTGTGGTTCAAGACTGCGCCATTGAACTCAGACCTGCAAGGTTATTACCGTTGGCAGGATTTCTCTGGGGATTCCATACGGCTGATGCTATTGGACAGCCGTGGCGTCAAGTCTGAACTTACTCTTCCGAACAGTTCAGTCCATTACTTCAACTTCAATCCGAGTCTCTGGCTCGCAGACGGATTTCGTAGTCTGAGTGCCAAACTCAAACACGGCAACCTCTCGCAGGCTACCGTCATCGGTGTCTTTGCACCGGAACTGGCAACCATCGGCAAGGATATGGTTGTCTATGCTCTTGACGGCCGCAAGGGCGACGGAGCCATTCTGAGCAAGGACAAAGCCGTAAGGGGTAGAGGTGTTGAACCACTGGACTATGGTTCAGCATCGGGTGAAGACCTGCTTTATCAATCAAGTGATTCTTTGTCCGAGAACGGTTTTAAGGAAAGCGCTCTGCGAGTTGTGTCCTACTTCAAGGTAAGCAATCCTTCAACAACATTGTGGGGAGACAACTCCAACACCACATTATTCATCGGAACCCCTTCCACCTCTGGCAGTTTCGGTACGGATTTCCCGACCTCGCTCTTCGGTAATGCTTCCATCCGGGGATATGCCCCTGAGCTTATTGTGTTCAGCAGGATGCTTACACCCGATGAGCGCAGAAAAGTGGAGAGCTATCTGGCGGTAAAGTACGGCATCACCCTCAAAGGCTCGTATCTTGACAGCGACGGAAACCTGACTTGGGATATAGCGGAGAACCAAGCCTACCACCATAGGGTCACAGCTGTTGGAACCGACACGGCAGGAAGTCTCTCCCAACCGCTTTCCGCAACATCATATGAGGAAAGTCCGGTGTATGCGGCCTTGAAGGAGAACGGAACTTATCATGACGCAAATCCATACAACCCTTCATCCGCTTCCCGTCTGCTTGTCATGGGACGTGAAAACGGCAATCCGATGCCGGACAGAGGCTTTACTTTCTGGGGCGACGATGATGTGGCACTTGCAACATATACCTCACCTACAGATTCCCTGTGGCATGTCATGAAACGTACATGGATGGTCAAGACCAACGTGCCGTCAAAGCCCGACAGTACAGTGGCAAGATGGACTGCGCAAGGACTTGAAGTGTCAAGGAATGGCTTTACTGACAATATCATCCAAGAGAAAGCCGCTTCCGGAGCTTATGCCACGACCCCAGCCCTTGTTGGAGGTGGCGGTGCTTTTGAGTTCACCTGTCCGACAAGTCACCCGACTTTTGACGTTGGCTTCGGAAGCATCGGTGGCAGCACATGCAAGTATGGATTCCGGTTCACCAATGCTGGAGTTGTTTATCCGATCATCAACGGAGCGGTCTCAAATTCATACATCGCCACGGATGTTGACGGAACGGACATCTCTATCCGCAAGGAAGGCAAAAACATCTATCTGCGTGTTGACGGAACAGGAAGTGCGACAAGAACCATATCCCTTTCGGATGCAACTGACACAGACACAAATGTGGGCATTATCCGAACGGAAGGAGCAGAGTCCGCCTTGAACATGGCAGGCTTGAGGACAGGAGGAATAGATGATGTCGGTTATATGGCAGAGTTGAGCTATGACCTCACACCGGACAGGGAATTCTCGGACTATTGCCGCAAGCGTACCGTCATGCTCATAGACCCAAGCGGTGAAGGTGATTTCGACATCAACAGCAATAGCAACATAAGATGCTCCAAGCCTGATATGACAAGGGGCAAGACCATATTCCGCAATATCCTATGGGATGCAGACGGAAGCGGAAGCGATGTGTTCACATTCGCCTATTATGACGGCATTTCCTATGATGCCACTCCTACGCCGTCAAGTTGCGAGAATGGAGTTTCACGCAATGACGGGTATATCGACATCGGCATCAACATCGGTACACCAGTCTATTCCTATGTGCTCAGCGTTGACACCGTTGCAGGAAAAGTAAAAGGAGAAACCATTGCCAGAGGAACATTCTTCGGTGACACGCACAGAATCACGAATCTTGCCCCCGGCGCCTATGCGCTGTCCGTATCACAAGGTGGAGGCAACGAGATTTATGCCACTGGCAACGCACTCTACACCTCATACTCGCATGACACCAGGACGTATCTGTCTGGCGACATCTCATGGACGGTGAACGATACAAAATCAAACTACCGTGTGGGATTGGAGCCAAGCCTCACGGACGAGATCACCCAATATGGCTTCGACGTGCGGGGCGACAAGGCGCATATCATAACCGGTGGATATACAAGCCTAACCAAATATGTCACCATCAAGCCTGGCGATGTGCTCAGTGTTACAGTCCGCAATATGCAGGTCACATACAAGTTGAACGGACAGACCGTGCATCATGAATATGTCTGGTCACTTCGTGCATGGCGGTTCTGCATCAAGTACGGAAAGGGCGAGACACATATCACAGACCTTACCGTAAACGGTACGCCTGTAACCTCATTCACCACAAGGGGCAACGTGCAGATAGAAACACCCAAGAAGTGTACGACAACGATGACCGTCTATGTCGGCAGCGAGTGTGATGCAAGTATGCCTAACGGAACACAGGCAAGGGAGAACCATGTGGGCAGCTCGGACAGACAGGCTGACAATACCTTCATTTCTGGAGAAGACGAGGATTTTACTGTCAAGGGCAACGGTTCTACGACAGGCATCTACGAGGCTAAACTCACACAGGACAAGCCTGCTGCAGCCACATTGATGGTGTTTGACGTATCAGGCAAACTGGTAGTGTCACGCCAAATGACAGGCGAAAGCGTCAAGCAAGCCGACTTCAAGGTTCCCGCATCGGGTGTGTATGTCGTGAAGGCAATCTCCGAGAATGGGGAGCATACAAGGAAAATCTCAGTAAAGTAACTTAAAGGAAGATACGCATGAAGAATTATATACAGAAGGTGGCGTGGGCATTGGTTTTACTGCTTGCCGCCACACTGTCCCTTTCGGCAAAGGACGGGACAGCCGTGAGAAAACTCTTCAAGAAGGGTGTCTCTGACAGTATCTCCGTAGGAGGTAGCAAACTGGTCGTTCTTCAGAAAGACCTCATTCGGAACAGAAGCCTTTCCGTGAACTCTATCGGAGAGGAGAATGTTCCTGAGCTTGACTTTGCCATGACCAACGTCACGGCAGGAGGACATGGCTACCGTTTCCTCCCTCACGGAACACACTTCACAGGCGAGGGCGCGACTGTCAAGATAAAGTATGACCGCACGAGAATACCAAGCGGCTATACCGAGGACGACATCCGTACCTATTACTACGACCCGGCCGAGAAGCATTGGGTTGCGTTGGAGCGTGTGCGTGTGGACAAGAAGGAAGAGTGTGTCGTTTCAAAGACGACCCACTTCACCGACATGATCAACGGCGTGATACAGGCCCCGGAGTCACCGCAGACCGAAGGCTTTGCCCCGACGATGATGAACGACATCAAGGCGGCAGACCCTACGGCGAAGATAAATGTCATTGCGCCTCCAAGCGCAAACAACCGTGGCTCTGCCAATTTGCAGTATCCGTTCGAGATGCCGCCAGCACGAAACGGTATGCAGCCAAGCCTTGGCTTGCAGTACAGCAGCGAGGGCGGTAGCGGTTGGCTTGGCGAGGGTTGGAACGTCAGCGTGCCAAGCATTACGCTTGACACCCGGTGGGGCGTGCCTCGTTATGACCAGTCAAAAGAGACGGAGACTTATCTCTTGTCCGGTTCAATGCTCTCCACCATGGACGACAACGGACAGATGGGAGTCGCACACCGTGGCGAGAAGATGGACAGAAAGGCTGACCGCCAGTTCTACACCCGCCAAGGCGGTGATTTCAGCCGTATCATCCGCAAGGGTGACAGTCCTGCCAACTATTATTGGGAGGTTACAGACAAGCAGGGTGTCAAGTACATCTATGGCGGTGACGGAGCTGTTGTAAAGGGCAATGTCACCGATGCTTCGGGCAATACCCGTGAGGTGATTGCCGAATGGAAGCTGAAACGTGTCGAGGAACTCCACGGTGACTATATAGAATATGTGTATGACATCGTGGATGAGGATGTGCGTGGTGGCTTGAAAGCCAAGGCTGCATATCTGAAGGAGGTTCACGCAGGTAATGCAGGACAGGAACCGCACACCGTTGTACTCTTTGATGGCAACAAGGTAAAGCAGGTAAAGACTAACAATGCCCGCTATGGATTCCTCGCCTCCTCCAACAAGCTGTTGGAGAAAGTGACCGTGAATTTCCAGGGCGAGACATTGCGCAGCTATGCCTTTGACTACAAGGAAGGTGCATTCCACAAGGAAATGCTCACAGGTGTCAGACAGTATGACAACACAGGAAAGGAAGTGGCTTTCCAGAACTTCGACTATTATGATGATGTGCAGGCTGAAAAGGGATATGTTCCGTTCAAGGACGATTCCGAGAAATGGAACACGCACGATGACGGACTTGACGCAGGTTTCGTCAATCCATTGAAGACTGTCAGCAAGCGCTTCAGCGACAAGCCAACTGCACTTGGCGGAACGACAAGTTCTTCTGTAAGCGGTTCGTTCTATGCAGGTGTGGGACCTTGGGACGGAAGCAAATGGAAAAGCAATACAATAGGAGGTTCTTACAGCTACTCCAGCGATACCAGCAAGGGACTTTCCGCATTCGTTGACTTGAACGGTGACGGACTTCCAGACAAGGTTTATAAGTTTGGTGGTTCCGTATATTATCGTCCACAGGTCAAGACTGACAACGGAGAAGTAGTATATGGTGAGCCTGTCAAGGTAAAGGGCATCAGTAACTTCTCGACAACCAAAAGTTCTACGAACTCTTTCGGTGCGAATGCCGTTGTCGGTTGGAATGTTCTGACCGCCGTTGTCGGAACGGACAAATCGACCACCAAGACAAAGACGACCCAGTATTTCAGCGACATCAACGGCGACGGGCTCGTTGACCTCGTTTCCAATGGCAAGGTATTTTTTAATCACTTGGAGTTTGACGAGGCAGGCAATGCCGTGCCTACGTTTACATTGAGCAGTGCCGACACACCAAGCCCTATTATCTATGGAGGCAAGGTTGACACATCCGTTATGGAGGTCAGTAAGGACGAGCAGGCAGAAGCCATCAAGAACTCACCGATGGAGGATATTGTGCGTGTATGGCAAGCGCCAAAGGATGGAACAGTAAGCGTGGCAGGTCAAGTAAGCCTTGTCGCTCCTACTGGAGACTATGACGCTGACGAATACCAAAAAGCGGACGGTGTGAGGGTTGCCATTCAAAAGGGTGGCAATGAGCTTTGGAACAAGACTATTGCAAAGGGCAACAGCAGTTCTTATGCCGCTGCAGTCTCTTCTGTTGCCGTCAAGCGTGGTGACAGAATCTATTTCCGTGTGCAGTCTGGCTCTGAGGAAACAAGCAACGGCTCATTTGACAAGGTGAACTGGTCACCTGCCATTACTTACGCTGGCGAGTCAAATATCTTGCCTAACGGGCTTTCTTCAACAGAGTACAAACCTGAGGATGGTGCCATCTACGATGTGAACACCTCCGCCAATGTGGAGAATGGTTCAAGCGTGGAAGTTCACAGTGCCTTCCACAAGCCTGTAACAACCGACGATGTTGTTCTCAGCATCATTGGCAGCAATGAAAAGAAAGACAGTGACGGAAACGACAACCCGAACTATATCGAGAAGACGGTCTTTGCTCGTACATTAAAGGCTTATGAGGCTTTTGGTGGCGATTCTCTCAACATCAGTCTGGAGAATACTGAAAAGCTGACCAACTTCAGCTTTGAGATTTCATCCACCTCAAATGTTGATTGGAAGAATATCGGTTGGCAAGCGTCTGTAACTTACAAGGATTCTGCCAATGTTGAGCAGACCATGTCAGTTCCTGCACATTACAAGACATTCGCAAATGCCTTGGCAGAGGGCAAGCCATACTTGACTACAGCGACTGATACAATTATGGTTGTGTCACCAGTGCTTACCCTTTCAGACAATTCTATCAACGGTCAGATTACTTTGACCGCCAAGACAGAGGATGTACTCATCGGCAAGAAGTCTTTCAACATCGAGAATGGCATCTTGAAAGCCGATACTCTGCGATTTGCAACTACTGCAGGAAAGAACATCTGGTTTGAATACAGCTATCCGGCAGCAATCTCTAATGAAACTGTTACTTCAGCCTCTGTTTCCATTCTGAAAGATGCGGCAGGTCTCGTAACAGAGAATGTGCTTGCTGGATTCTATGCAGAGAATGACAATCTTGGCTTCGGTATGCTTTACCGTGGCTGGGGAGGTTTTGTTTATAACTCGGCAGAGGGCAGATATGCAAAGCCTATTGACGAGTCATTACTGAAATTGCCGGAAAACGAGAACGACAAGGTTGACCCTCTCACAATGGCATTCACTCCATTGGGTACAGACCAGACTTCTATGGACAAGTGGGTCGGTCAGCGACAGGACATCTATCTTACTGCAACCGAGGCAAGCACAGCCCGATTGACAGAACAGGATGTACTCCTTACCAATCCATTGGATAATAATACAGAGGTGGCAGGACTTGCAGGTGAGTATTTGCAAGGTACTGGTGCTGCGGCAGTAAGCCAAGTGATGTCCAGCAAGAGCACGGTAGTGCAAGGCGGTGCGCTTGGTATCACACACAACGATGCGAGCGGTAGTGCCAAGACAGAGGTCACCATGATGGACATGAATGGTGATGGTTTCCCGGACATCATCGCTGGTGGTACGATTCAATACACCAACTCTCTTGGTGGACTGAGCGGCGAAATCTATAAGGGCATCGGCTCCAGCAACTCCGACAATGCTTCACAGGCATGGGGATATGGCGGTAACCCTGTGGCTTCAGCGTCAAGCATCACAAATCTAATCTCCAAGGGCAAGGCTACCATACTGAACCAGCAGACTGCATGGCTGGCTCAATTCTCCATTTCTGGCAGTGCGCCAAAGAATACGGATGAGGCAGTTGAATCTTTCATTGACATCAATGGCGATGGACTTCCCGACAAGATTCTTTCAGACAAGAAAGTAAAACTGAATCTTGGCTATGCTTTCACTGAGCCTATAGATTGGGAACTTGACCGTGTTCAAGGCGGTAAGAGTCTTTCTTATAATATTGGTGCAAGTGGTAATACTCCTGAGGCAGGTTGGGGTAAATTTCAAGATGAAAAGTATAAGGATATAAACAAGGCTTCTGGTAGTTTCTCCGCAGGCTTTGGTCTCGTAACCTCAGAGAGCGAAGAGGAATACAACCTTATCGACATCAACTCTGACGGTCTCCCAGATAAGGTCTGGAAGAATGGTGATGGTATCACTGTTGCCCTTAATACAGGCAATGGCTTTGACGAGCCTATCAGTTGGAAGGGTGCAAGTGCGCTCAGCGAATCGGCATCAACCTCAGAGTCTGCAAATGCAGCGTTCACTTTGACCATCAACATTCCTGTCATCAGCATCAAGATTTCTACGAACCCTGGTGCTTCCACCTCTCATAGCATCAACCGCCCTACATATTCTTTGCAGGATGTGGACGGTGACGGCTATCTTGACATCGTGGAGTCAGAGAAGGAAAGCGAGTTGAAGGTTACACGCTCTGCCATTGGCAGGACAAACATGTTGAAGTCTGTCACCAACTCCTTGGGCGGCACTTTCACACTCGACTATGCGCATACCACTCCTACCTACGGACTTCCTGGTGGCAAGTGGGTAATGTCTGCCCTTACCGTTGATGATGGTATCCATGACGATGGTCCTGTCATGACAACCGCCTTTGAGTATAAGGACGGCAAGCGTGACCGCCATGAACGTGAGTTCCTCGGTTTCGGTGAGGTCATCACCAAGAACCTTGACACGGAGAAAGGCAATTCTGTTTACAGACAGGCTGTTGAGAACTACGATGTAGCCAACTACTACACGCAGGGCAATGTTACCGCCACATCCGTAGAGGATGCCAACGGCAACAAGTACACCGAGACAAAGAACCGTTACGACAGCTACTATCTGACTGCCGACGGTGACAAGTACACGTTCGCAAAGCGTGACGTGAACCTTTGGAGTGACCGTGCATCTGCATTCGTACCTCTCCGCTATACGGCAAACTTGCAGTATGAGGGAGCGGCAAACGGTGTGGTTACATCCGAGGCATGGAATGAGTACTACCTCACTGGCTATCATGGTGAGTTGAAGTCCTACAAGTACAGCGACAAGGGCAGTCTTGGCGAGGATGGTAACGGCAAGTTCGATTATGCGACCGCCATCAAGTACACGGACAATGCAAGCAAGCACATCTTTGGTCTTCCTGTTGACGTGACCGTGACAGGCGGTGACGGCTCACTCTATCACCATGTGACAGCGAAGTATAACACCAACTACGCCAACCATATCACGCAGATTACACAGCAGTTGAATGATGGCGAGGCGGTGACGGATTACAAGTACGACTCTTACGGCAACATCACACAGAAAACTCTTCCTGCCAACAGCAAGGGACAGCGTATGTGGTACAAGTACCGCTATGAGCCTGAGATGAATATGTATGTTGAGCGCATTGATGATGCGTGGGGCTACCGCAGCGAGCAAGGCAACTTCGATTATCGTTACGGCATTGCCAAGGAGCATCGTGACCTCAACAACTTCTATTATGAGACTGATGTTGACGACCTCGGTCGCATCACTGGCGTGCGTGGTCCTAACGAGTTGGCTACCGGAGTGCCTTATGCCATCGCCTTTGAGTACCAGCCTTTGGCTACTTTTGGTGAGAGTGGCATTACAGCTCCTGCTTACGCAGTGACCAAGCACTACGACATCCAGCACCCTAACGATGACTTGGAGACCGTTACGTTCGTTGACGGTTTCGGAAGAGCCGTACAGGTGAAGAAGGACGGTGTTGTGACAAGTGCTGCCAAAGGAAACTCTGCCAAGGACGAGAACGTGATGATTGTCAGCGGAAGAAACGTGTATGACGCTTTCGGACGTGTGGCAAAGGCTTTCTATCCTACAACGGAAGGAACAGGCTCGAAGTCAACGTTCAACAAGTCTTTCGACAATGTATCTCCAACGGTTACTGTTTATGACGTGCTCGACCGTGCAACCTCTGTAACCTTGCCGGACAATTCGACGACAACCACGGAATATACAGTTGACAATGGCAGTCATGCGCTTGTTACAACCGTAACGGATGCACTCCATAACGTGCAGGCTACCCATACCAATGGTAGCGGCAAGACATTGAAGACCATTCAGAAGAGCGGTCCTGACGGTGATATTACCACCTCGTTTGAGTATGACGGCATACAGCGTCTTGTCCGTGTCACCGACACGGAGGGCAATGTAACCACCTCTACTTATGACATGGGCGACCGTCGCACAGAGGTGAACCATCCTGCAAGCGGCATCACAAGTTTCACTTATGACGCTCTCGGCAACGTGCTGACCAAGCAGACTGCCAACCTTGCGAAGGAAGGCAAGTTCATCACCTATGATTACGACTATCAGCGTCTGACGGGTATCAACTACCCAGACCATCCAGAGAATAACGTGAAGTATTACTATGGTGGTCGCAACGCTTCTCAGAACCGTATCGGTCGCTTGATGCTCCGTGAGGACGGAACAGGTGCCATCGAATACTTCTATGGCAAGATGGGCGAGGTGACAAAGACCCGCCGCACGATGATTGTGCCTAATCAGGCAATAGCAACCTATGTGACGCAATGGACTTACGACAGCCACAACCGTCTGTTGGAGATGATCTATCCTGATGAGGAGAAGATTACTTACTCTTACAATCTCGGTGGTCAGCTTGAAAAGGTTCATGGCTACAAGTCTTACGGCTACGACTATGTGAGCAAGATAGGCTATGACAAGTTTGAGCAGCGCACATACTTGAAGTATTGCAACGGTGCAGAGACCTTCTACACCTACGACCCACAGCGTCGCAGATTGCAGAACCTCACGGTGAACAGTGGTGGAAACACCATCATGGATAACGCCTACACTTACGATGCGGTGAGCAATGTGCTCAGCGTGGTAAACGGTGCATCAGTTCCACAGAGTGGAAAGGCTGGCGGACAGATGGCGCATACCTATACATACGATGCTCTTTACCGTCTTGTAAGCGCAACAGGTACTTATACAGGTGCGGACAACAAGACCGCAAGCTACACCCTTGCAATGGGCTACGACAACATGCACCGTATCACATCGAAGCGTCAGATTCTCACGCAGAACAATGTGCAGTTTAACGGCACTTTGAATGCAGGTTATGATTTGTCATACACTTATGGAACTGACACAGGCAAGAGATTCCAACTCGCCAATGTGAAGGATGTTAACTACCGCACAGAGGAGACGCCTTCGGAGAGTGAGAATGTGAACAACAATCATGCCTATGAGTATGATGCCAATGGTAATCTTGTTTATGTCAATACAAGCCGTACAAAGAAGGACGGCGTGGCTGACGAGAAGACCGCAGAGCGCAAACTCAAATGGGATGAGGAGAACCGTCTCCTTGCTTCTGATAATAACGGCTTTGTGACCAACTATTGGTATGATGCTGACGGTGAGCGCACAGTGAAGACTTCTGGCGAAAGTGACCAAGTGTATGTAAATTCCGAGTTTGCTGGAGGTCGCACGAACACCGCCAAGTTCTCACTTTATGTATCTCCTTACCTCGTTGCTAACCAAGGCGGACGCTACACCAAGCACATCTATATCGGTAGCCAGCGTGTCGTTTCCAAGATTGGTGACTTTGACTCTTACGGTTCTGACCCACGCCGCATCCAGTATGCAGGTAGTGAGACTGATGGCTTGTCTGTTGATTATAAGGTTAAATATACTCAGCAGTTGCAGGCTATCAAGGATAATTATGCAACCTTTGCAGTGCCGTACAATGGCGAGGACAACAACGACTATGTGGACGGCAAGGGCTTCTGCTGCAATGACGGCAGCTTGGAGGCTGCGCAGGCACGTGTTATGGCAAGAGCAATGAAAAACAATTTCCAAGAGGGCGACTCATACGAGAAAATGCAGTTCTACTACCACCCAGACCATTTGGGTAGCAGTAGTTACATCACCAACCTTGAAGGCGAGGTGGTGCAGCATATTGAGTATGTACCTTTCGGTGAAGTGTTCGTTGAGGAGCGCAACAACATTTGGAATACGCCTTATCTTTTCAATGCGAAGGAATTCGATGAGGAGACGGGATTGTATTACTATGGGGCAAGATACTATGAACCAAGGGTTAGTTTGTGGATTAGCGTAGATCCGATAGCTAATTATAATCCTTTAAATAGTGAAAATTATTTGGATGGAGAACACAATAATGGAGTTTTCAACCACAAGAATCTAAATTGTTATTCCTATTGTTATGGAAATCCAATAAAGTTCAGTGACCCTAATGGCAAACAAGTTGTAGCGGTACATGGAACATGGAGTAATAGTGATACTTGGAAAGACCAAAAAGGCATTTTTGAATATGCTCATAAAAAGTTCAATAATAACAGAAAAAACTTTTTGTTTAATTGGTCTGGTAAAAATAATCGAACAGGAAGAACTGTTGCAGCCAAGTCCCTTATTACCTACATAAGTAAATTGCGTAAAAATGTTTCACAAAATGAACCTCTAACTTTAGTTGGGCATAGCCACGGAGGAAATGTCTCTATAGAGGCCATAAATATGCTCGTCAATATGCCTGAATTTGACGACATTAAAATAAATCTTTTAACAATAAACACTCCTGTGAGAGAGGACTATCAATTATCCTCTAAAGCTCAAAGTAGGGTAACTCATATAAATGTATATGACCCTTTGGATCCTGTACAATCTCGTGGAGGAAATGACTACTCCATACCTTATGCTGGAGAAATGGGTAAGGCAGGGAGAACATTTAAAAATGCAACAAATATAGAAGTTAATCATCCGCAAGGATTAATAGACCATTGGGAATACGAACCAGCTTCCAATCAGGCATATCCTGTTTATGGAGATTATCATAATTCTCATAATAGGGTAAAAGATTGGTCTGACAAATAAACTATTAAAATTATTATTTACCCATAAAAATGACCTTTGTAAATTAATTATTAATCTCAGCGTATGGTGGAAACACCATACGCTATAAATTATTTTTATATGAAATATGTATATTTTATTATCATAATATTTATATTGTGTGCCTGTTCTATTAGTAAAGCCTCTCATACAATTGTTTTTAGTAAACTAAATAAAAATGTGCAAGACACTTTGATTTCTGTAAGTCAAAAAGTCTTAGAGGAAGACTACTCTCCACAATCAATGATCGATTTCTCTGGCCATTGCAAGTTGATAGAGAAGCATTTTGGTCCGTGGATTGTTGAGATTCAAATCAAAGATACCATAAACAAAACAAATATTACATTACCATCAAATGCTCCCGCACCTTATATTGTATATAACAATTTAGTGTATTACCCTCATGAATACAATTTGTTTGTAATGGGATTTGAAAGTAATACAAAGTTTAATGTACTAAAAATGAAATAGAAATAAAAGAGGTGTTCAAATGACCTAAAAGTCACACGAATACACCTCTTTTATTTGTTTATACTTTCATTATTTTTTCTTCTTTAGAATATGGTGCTTTTTCTCCTTTGGTTCATTACCGAACGAATCTATTAGAATAATACTATTGGCATCCCTCACCTTATAAAATATATTGTCGCCACTCGAAGGATGCACAAGCATCAATATGTTATCGTCAAGCATTTGGAAAGTACCTTTTAACTGTTCTTGTTCATTCTGCATATCTTTGAATGTCCGTACCAACAAATAGGTACCGTCAGCATGTAACGTGAGTGTTGTCTCAACATCAGGAGGCAATACACCGCAATATGTTCCAGTAATAGAATCCAAACTGGCTCTATTTTATAAAGCATATCATTCGATTTTAATTGAAATATATGCATGTCGCCAAGTTTTCTATGATTATTTAAATATAGCGTAATACGTATAAAACCATTGATAGATCAGTATTTTGAGATAATGCTGCAATTCTATGCAATAAAATCAAATGTCAATCGTTCTTTAGATAAAACATAAAATAAAGACGTATGAAAGTGTCAACAAAACAAGGCTATAAACCGCCTTAAAATTCGTTAGGGCTTATCAGAGGATATTTCCCTTGTATCTTTGAAAGTTTTTCCATATAAAATCCAAGCAGTACGGGTTGTAAATGATCTACCCAGACGAGGAGAAGATTACTTACTCTTACCAACGGCAGCGGCAAGACGGTGAAGACCATTCAGAAGAGTGGTCCTGATGGTAAGATTACCACCTCGTTTGAGTATGACGGCATACTGCGTCTTGTCCGTGTTACCGACACGGAGGGCAATGTTACCACATCCACTTACGACATGGGCGACCGCCGCACGGAGGTGAGCCATCCTGCAAGCGGTATCACCAGCTTCACTTATGATGCACTCGGCAAATGTGCTGATCAAGCAGACTGCCAACCTTGCAAAGGAAGGCAAGTTCATAACCTACGATTACGGACTATCAGCGTCTGACGGGTATCAACTACCCAGACCATCCGGAGAACAACGTGAAGTATTACTACGATGGCCGCAACGCCTCTCAGAACCGTATCGGTCGCTTGATGCTCCGTGAGGACGGAACAGGTGCCATTGAATACTTCTATGGCAAGATGGGCGAGGTAACGAAGACCCGCCGCACGATGATTGTGCCTAACCAGACGATAGCAACCTATGTGACGCAATGGACTTACGACAGCCACAACCATCTGTTGGAGATGATTTATCCTGATGAGGAGAAAATCACCTACTCCTACAATCTCGGAGGTCAGCTTGAAAAGATTCATGGCTACGAGTCATAACAAAATCTTTTATTAATTGAATATCAGTGGATTAAGCACTTTTAAAAGTGTAACTACTAACGATTTAGAAACGAGCTATATTCTTTTTCTTTCACAACCTTGCTATATACAAAGAACGCTTTGATTACAAGTGCAGAGATAAATTGAAATTTTGAAATACAATTATTTTTGCTCATTTTTTCACTTTCTTTAATGGATTCCCTTGGCAAGCCCTTTGGCACTTTACCTACTTCAAGGTATTGCAAATATACACCGATCTTCGTACCTTTGCAGCCGATTTTGAATATTCAAACCAAGATGAGGCTACGATATGCTTATGTGTCTGTGCTTTTGCTCATGTCCTTCTCAACAATAGCAAATGTATGGGCATCGTCTTCCCTTTCTCCTGACGGAAGGGCTTTCTCTTATGCTGTGTCGAGTGATACAGTAAGGGAGAGTCGTGCCTTGTCAGAGGACGATGGCGACTCTGTGGAAACGCAAAAAGAAGATTCCATCTTTAAGACGCTCAACCTCGGCGAAGTGGTGGTTACTGCTGCCATGAAGGAGGTGGAGATGAAGGGCGATACCACGGTTATCAATGCCAATGCTTTCCAGACTCCCGAAGGAGCATACCTCGAAGAACTCTTGAAGCGAGTGCCTGGATTGGAATACGAAAAGCAGAACAAGACGATGACCTACAACGGTCTTCCCATCCATGAAATCAATGTCAATGGCGAGAGTTTCTTTGGCGGCAACAGCACCCTCGCCCTCGAAAACCTGCCAGCCAAGTTGGTGAGCAAAATCAAGGTGTATGACAAGCGGAGCGAACTGGAGAAAATCACCAAGGTGCGCAAGGGCGGCGAAAACTATGTGCTCGACTTGCAGACCAAGCGAGAGTTCAACGGCACGCTGATTACTTCGGCTGGCATAGGCAGGGGCAACAACGAAAAGAAGGAAGCCGAGTTAATATCCAACCTCTTCCGCCAGACTGGCGATAACATCTCCGTGATAGCTCGAAGTGGCAACCGATACATGACTTCTCGCTATCCCGACAACCGCCAGGACAACGTGGCGATGAACTTTGCCAAAAAGTTTTCCAAGCGATTCACCCTCTATGGCAACATGATGTACAACCATTATGCCAGTGGCAACGAGAGCATCCTATATAGCGAGCAATATCTCACCATAGGCAACCGTTACCAGAACTCGGCATCCACCAGCACCAATCGCAACACAATGGGCAATGGTTCGTTGGGCATGAGGTGGAGCTTGGATGACAAGACCTATTTTAATATAGGTGGAAACTTCAGCAAGTCGAAGAGCGACAACACCAGCGACAGCCAGCAATCCACCTCTTCAGAAGGCGATGAGCGTATCAACAGCATCACGAGAAACTCGGATTCGAAGAGCGACAGCCATTCGTTCTCCGTCAATGCCGACATCACCCGAGTGTTCAACGACAAGGGGACGAGCATCAGTCTCACTGGTAGTTACTCCGACAGCAAGAGTACCAACGAGTCACATTCCCTTTCCGAGACCACTTACTATCAGTTGGAGAGCAGTCTGGGTGGCGATTCCGTGCTTTATCGCAACCAATACCAGCACTCCCCCTCCACCAATCGTGCCTATTCCGTAGGCATCAACTTGACGCAACCCTTGGCTGAGAACTTGCGCCTGCAACTCGGTTATCGCTATTCTGCCACACGACAGATGAGCGACCGAAGTACTTACGAGAGCGAGGTGTATATGGATAGCCTAAGCAACCACACCCTGAGCAAGACCATTACCCACGACCTCAGCCTCTACCTCAATTATGATGGCAAGCAATGGGAGGCAAATGCAGGAGTATTGATGCAGCCCGAGCGCAGGAGTCTTGACCAAAAGACCGGCTTGCTCCACGCTGACACGGTAAGGACGAGTGTAATCTGGAACCCACAGTTGAATGTGTCATGGCATCGGGGCAAGACTCGCTTCGAGCTGAATTATGACGGTAGTAGCCGACAGCCCGACCTCGGTAGCTTGATGTCGCTCACCGATAATAGCGACCCGCTGCACATCACCCATGGCAATCCTTCGCTCAAAGCATCCTATAATCAGAATTTCCGATTGACAGGTAGGAACACGCGCCTCGGGCTTTCGGGCGATGTTAATTTCAGCAACACCTATAACAGTCAGACGCAAGCCGTCTTTTACAACCTTGCCACTGGTGGCACGGAGACTTATCCTGTGAATGTGAATGGCAACTGGAATATGCGTGCCAGTCTTCGCTATCAGAAGCGATGGAAGAAGCGGTTCAATCTCTCTGCTCGCACAGGAGCCAGCTTTGCCCAAAGTGTAGCTCTTGTGAATGAGGGAAAGAGCGAGGAGCCAGACCGCAGCGTCACCCACAATACTTCGTATAATGCCAACCTTCGTTTGGGTTATCAGCCGAAATGGGGAGGCTTCGACTTGCAGGGCGATTGGCGTTACCGCCATGCCACCAACCAGCTTCGTAGTACGTCCAACTATACCCGAAGTTACAACTTTTCGCTGAATACTTACGCAGAACTTCCTCTTGGCTTCCAAGTCAAGAGCGATGCTGCATACTCTTTCCGTAACGGCACCAACATCAAAAAAGGCGAAGACGACCAAGTGGTTTGGAACTTAGGGGCATCTTGGCGATTCCTCAAAAAGAAGCAAGCCGAGCTTTCGCTCTATTGGTCAGATATTCTCAGCGACAAGAAAAACTATTATCGCAATGTTACCGCCACAGGATTGACGGAAAGCCGTACCTCACAAATTGGTAGTTACTTTATCATTAGTTTTAAGTATCGGCTGAATAAGCAACTGTGAAAAACATATTGAAAATCTTAGATATGTTATGATTTCTCAACAAGACAGATGAGAAACCCTATAAATCACAACAAATTACTATTGCAAATTTCATTATTTTTAGGTATTGCACATTATTTAATAAATATGTACCTTTGCCGCCACAAATTAAGGGTAATATTTTATATTAATTATAAACATTTAAAAGAATAATAAAACAATGAAGATTTTTAAGAATTTCATCGGTCTCGCTGCCCTGGCACTCTGCCTCGGTTTCGCTTCTTGCAGCAGTGACGACGATGCACCTTCTTATAGCAATGTGGCTGTAAGCAACTCTGAGTTGATGACTATCCTCAAGGGTAAGGGATACCAGTTTGATGAAAATGGCAAAATGCTCCTTGACGACAAAGCCAACAGCACCACATCTCTCGACCTTTCAGGCACAAAGGTTGATACCGCTGCCTTGAAGGAACTTTCTGTTTTTCCTAATTTGAAAGAGTTGAACCTTAGCAGCAACGGCTATGGTGAGACTTTCGACTTTTCAGTTCTCCCTGCTCAGATTACAGGCATTGACCTCACAAATAACGACATTTACAACTACGATAACCTCGTAAAGGTAACAGTAGAGGAAAATGGCGATGAGACAGTGGAGAATGTTCACAATATCACCAAACTTTATTTGCCAGAGGAAGCTAAGTATAATATTGCTCAGCTTATGCGTTTCTATCGTCAGAATAAGTCTGCCATTGATGGTGGTACGATGGATGTTAAGATGCAGAATGAGGATGGCGTTTCGGAAAAGTATAATACTTTGAGAGAAGTGCCAGATGCTAATCTTAGAACTTATTTGAAGAATAAATTTTCTGATTTGTTTAATGGAGACAACATAGATATAAGCAAACACCTTGGCAATGAGCAGAAGTCTTTGGCTGTTGCTATTATGGAAAGTGACAATGTTGAAAATTTTGAAGGCTTACAATATCTTGTAGATAATCCTTATTGGGAGGGAACATCTCTAGCTTTGTTCTGCAATGAAGGTAGCGAAGGTACTTTGTCTTATATAAAAGTAGGTTCTACACTTAGTACACTCATTCTTCAAGGAATAAAGATAGATAATTTAAATTTGACATCTGCAAATGGTCTTTACCTTATAAGAATGATTGATATTCAGAACTTAAAAGATTTAAATATCAGTAAATCTTCTGTATGGGGACAAAGAAGCAAAGAAGTTGAAGGTGACGAAATGGTTGGAAGCTTTTTGTCTGTTTACAATTGTCCTTCTTTGGAAAGTATTACTCTTCCAAATAAAAAAGAGTTGAAGGCAACTTACTTGGATGTTGAAGTTTTGCCATCATTGAAAGTTTTTGATATGTCTAATATCGTTATGCTTGGTAGTCTATTAATCGGTGACCTACCTACATCATACGATTTAGTTTATCCTAACCTCACTGTATTCTATAATTTCGACACATCAATGGAACCTACTACACAATTTGTATGTTCAAAAGATACATATAACAGAAATTCTACAAAAGAATTTATTGATAAATATTATAAGAATGCAAATCCACAAAAATTAAGTTATTACAGAAGATTAAATTGCTCTTTAAACAAGGGCTATAATTGGACAAAATAAATTAACAAAAAAGTTTAACAAATTTAATTTAAAAACAATGAAGAAAATTTTCGGTTTAGTAGTAATGGCTATGAGCATGCTCTTCGCAGCAAATGCTATGGCAAGTACAAGTGTTGAGTCTGTAACTGCTGTTACAAGTGTAGCAGACTATGAGGGTGATTACGTTGGTCAGATTAGCAACGTTACAATGAATGGCAAGAGTTATGATCCAGAGAGTGCAACATTTACTCTCGAGGGTAATGTTTTGTATTGTGATTTCCCACAGATTGGCAAAATGCCAGGAACCATTGCTGTCGAGTTGCCTGTCACTGTTGATGAGACTACTGGTAAAATTACAGCTAAGAAAGATGCTGTTGCAGGAACATTGACTTTGAAGATTGGTGGTATAGTCAAACTTTATCTTGATTCTCTGACCAATGCGAAAGTAGAAAATGGCACATTGGAGTTTGATATGGAAGTACACGGTACTTATCTTTCAATCATTAAATTCCCTGCTTCTTTCCATTTTAAAGGAACTTTATAGTAATCTTATAATATACGTATGCAGTAGCCTTTATTCACATATTGGCTACTGCTACAGTTTTGTATTGACAATGAAAAGTATTAAACTTTTTACTCTTGCAATCTTAGGAATTTTTGCTTTGTTTGTATCTTCGTGCAGTAGTGATGATGATTTAAATAAAGAACCACCTGCAGAAGAATATGTAACAAAGGCAAAAGACATTCTTAACGGGGATATAGTTTTATCCACAAAGGCTACCATGAGTGGAGTTGATAAAACTCATTTGGCAAGTGGTTGTCCAACCAAGTTTAATTTCACTTGGAAAGAGGATGGTTCTATGACTCTTTCACTTGTTGATTTTACAGTAGGCACTATGCCTTTTGCGGTAACATTCAAGTGTAACACAAAGTTCATGAACCTCAACTCTTGGGATAAATCAGAACGTCCAGAAGCAGGTTGGGTTAAATTCCAAGGTAAAGATGGCAATGTTACCACTAATGGTGATGATCCAAATGATTGCCAAACAGGAAGTGGAGCATCTGTTGATGGTTATCTGAATGTATTGACAAATCAGATTGAGTTTATTGTAAACTACAATATGATGAATGTACGCACAGAAACATTCCAGCAGACTATTGACAAAAGTCGCCTTAACAATTTTAAGGCGGAGTTTGAGCAATATGAGAAAGACCTTGCACAGTGGAAAAAAGAAAATGGTCAAGGATAACTTTTATATTGTTCATATAATCAAAGAAAGAGGGGTATGCCCAGACATATCTCTCTTTCTTTTTGCAAGTGAAAAATGAAAGGATAAGATATAAGCCATAGCGAGGCTGAAATATCGTGTAAGGATTTGGAAAAAATAGAATGACAATATAAATGAAGACAATTAGAAATGTAATGCTCATCGGCTTGCTGCTGATACTCGCCCTCCCTGTCGCTGCACAGCGAAAGGTGAAGTTCGGTATCTTCGACAAAGCCACTGAGCAGCCAATCATCGGCGCAGTCATCACCTACGCCGGCAACGAGAAATTGAAATCGCCACAGCGTATTGTTACCAACATGGATGGTGAGGCTACCATCTCGGTGCCTCAGAGTGACAAGTGTTATTACCAGGTGGTATCCGTGGGTTACAACCCTCTGAAGGGAACCATCGGAAGCGACAGCTCCCTCAAACTCTTCATGACAGAAGACGTGATGAAGGTGAACGAGGTGGTGGTTACTGGTTCCCGCACTGCCCGACCAATCAAGCTCTCGCCAGTGAGCACGCAGGTGATCGGCGGTAAGGAACTGGTAGATGCAGGCTATGCCGACCTGACCAAGGCTCTGCAACAGGAGACCCCAGGTATGAATATCCAGAAGGTGGGGTTCGGCAACGAAATCTCCATGCAGGGCTTGGATGCCCGCCACGTGCTCTTCCTGCAGGATGGCGAGCGATTGACGGGCGACATGGCGGGTAACCTCGACTATGAGCGATTCAACCTCCATGCCATCGACCGCATTGAAATCGTGAAGGGTGCCAGCAGTACCCTCTATGGAAGCCGTGCGTCGGGTGCCGTCATCAACCTCATCACCAAGAAAACTACCAAACCTATCGACATTCAGGCTGGTGTACGCTGGGGACAGATGAACGAGACCAACTACAAGAATCCTTCCAAGAAGGACTTCCTGTATATGTTTGAGAAGAATGCCGACCGCCCGAACCTGCAGAGCTGGGTATCGGCAGGATTCAATGCAGGCAAGGTGACCTCGCAGACGGATGTGTGGTATTCTTCGAGCGATGCCTTCTACATGTACCAGGCGGAGAACGACAAGAAGGTCTATACCCAAGAGGCGAATCCTTGGCTCGACCACGACGTGACCATTACCAGCGTGGCTTCCCGTCCGCCAATGAGCATCGAGGGTACAGAGCATATCTCGGTATCGCAGAAGGTATTCTACGACCCTTTCAAGAACCTGGAGATTCTTGCATACGGTAGTGCGTTCTATATGAATACCTACGACCTCATTCAGGATATGACTTTCAGTCAGGCGCGTGACTGGACGGCTGGAACCAAGATTAAGTACTCCTTCAAGGATTGGTTCAAGATTACCGCCTCCCTTCATGGCGACTTCTACGACCGCTTCAAGCGACACGAGCGTATCGACGAGCGTACCAAAGTGTATAAGAGCCGTATCTTCCAGCCTCGCCTCTCCATCACCTCGCAGAAGTTCGAGGGTCACGACCTCATCCTCGGCATCGAGCACCTGAGCGATGACCTGACGAGCGACCGGTTCAACGGCGATGCCTCCCACATCATGCGCACCCGCTCGCTGAAAGAGACGGAGGCTTTCCTGCAGGACGAGTGGACGATGAACGACCACTGGATGGTGTCGGCAGGTGTGAGAACCAACTTCAGCCGTGCCTTCGGACTGATGGCGATGCCTAAGATTGCCTTCAAGTGGAGTCCTTCGGAGCACTGGGCATGGAGAGCCAACTACTCAATGGGCTACCGTTCGCCAAGCATCAAGGAGCTGTTCTTCAACTGGGACCACCTCGGCATGTTCATGATTAAGGGTAATGAGGACCTGAAGCCTGAGAAGAACAACTACGTGAGCCTGGGCACAGAGTACTCGAACGACAACTTCTTCATCTCGGGCAATGTGTATGGCAACTTCTTCCGCAAGAAGATAGAGGGCGTATGGCGCATCTACGACATGCAGTACAATTTCGAATATACTAATCTGTCGAAGCAGAACCTCATCGGTTTGGAGGCCATCATGCGCTGGCACTTCCTCAACCATTTCACGATGAATGCCACTTACAGCTACGTGAACGTGAGCAAGACGGATGGCATCCAGGTGAACACCACTTCGCCTCATGCTGCTACGGCGAGCCTCGACTATAAGTACAACAAGAAGAACTACCGACTGGGTGCCACCTTCTCGGCAAGCTACATGGGTGAGAAGAAATTTGATGTGCAGGACCGACTCTCTGTAAACGGTGAGAGCCACGATGCCTACTTCCGCTGCCAGTTGCCTCAGTATGTATTGTGCAACCTGTCGGTGATTCAGACCTTCTATAATAAGGTAAAGGTAACGGTGGGTGTGGATAACATCTTTAACTACGTACCAAAGACCCTGGGTTCGGGCATAACCATGTTTAACGTGCCAGCCACGGCAGGAGCCAAGGCGCATGTGCAGGTGGAAGTGTTGGTAGATGAATTGGTAAAAGCATTTAGAAAGAAAAAATAATGAAGAAAGCATTACTATATATAATAGGTATGGCAGCCGCAATGACGAGCTGCGTATCTTATGAGGCTGAGGACTTTACAGGTCATACCTTGCCCCGAAAAACAGGTTATAGCACGGGTGTTACGAACGACTGGCTCTATTTTGACCTGAAGACAGGACATCGCTATAATGTGCTGAATCCTAACCAGAGTGTCATCGCCTATATTGACGGCAAGCCAATAGAGGAATATTTCCATTATAAAGGTACTGCCAAACTCGTAAAGTATTGGAGCGAAGGTGTGCAGAAGAACATCTTCGAGGATGCAGAGCGTGATGCAAAGGGCGATACCATCTTTACCAAGAATCAAGCCACTGGCAAGTTAACCTATAAGACGGTGAAGCGCCAGGCAAGCAGCATTCTGGTGATGGAAAACAAGGAGGATGATCCAAAGACCATGGCTTATCCTGCCACGGAATGGGACCTCGCCTTCGATGGTTACCAGCTTCGCACCAACAGTGGAACGAGCGGCATAGGCAAGGGCGGTGCTGCCGACCTGGGCTATGGCGAATATGACAAGTGGACGAGCAAGGCGCAGGTGGATGCTTATCTGGCTGAACACAACATGACTTTCGCCATGGATGATTCAGCAAGCGTCTATGTCACCATGTCGCGGGAAGACTGGAACAAGTATTGCATCGCCAATAAACTGAATATGAACGAGAACCCTTGGTTCGACCCGAACAATGGTCCTGCCAAGCAGTTGGTAAGCGGCAATCCGGTGCTCGAAAAGGCAATGACCTTCTCTGGTCCACCTCCAGTATATACTCCTTCTTTCCATACCTACGTAATCCGTTCATGGGATGGCGAGAGATATTACAAGCTCCAGATCATCTCCTGGTATGATGCCAATGTACAGATAGGTGATGAAGGAGGAAGAATCAGTTATTACTTAGATGAATTAAAGTAAACATTAAACATTATGAAACAATTGAATTGGTGGAAATCCATCGCTTCGTTCCTCGTGGTACTCTTTACCATGCCGTTGGGACATGCGCTGATGATGATAATGGATAAGACGATGACTCCTGAAGCTGTGCATTACTCAGCCTTCTTCATGGGGTTGGCAGGTCTTATCATGGTGATAATCGGTGTCTTCGTAAAGGGAGACACCAAACAGACTCTTTGGGGACTTTTCGGAGGTCTGCTCTTCTGGACCGGTTGGATAGAATTCCTGTTCCAGTACTATGCTACCCGCTGGGGTACACAGCCGGAGATGGAGAATGGCGAAGTTGTGACTCGCCCTGAATACCTCATCCTCCCTGCCACCTTCGGCATGTGGATGATGATGATGGTGCTCTACATCTTCTCAACCAAAAACGGATGTAACTTCATCAACTGGTGGCAGCGTGTTCTTTTCCGTTCCCGCAAGAACGAGATTGCCGCCCGTCCGATGACGCATCATACAAGTATCGTCACCTTCATGGAACTGAACATGATTCTCTGGACTAGCTATCTCCTGTTGATGTTCTGCTACGACAAGAATTTCCTCGGCGACCATCACCCTGTAACTTCGGTTGTTGCCGCAGCTTGTCTGATAGGTAGTTTCTTCATCTTCCGAAAGCAGTTGCGTTTGAGCACATGGGGAGCCAATATCCGTATGGCTATTGCAACGGTTGTCGTGTTCTGGGTACCTGTGGAAGTGCTTGGTCGCTTGGACTTTTTCAAGGAGATTTGGATTGAGCCAGAGAAGTATATCACCCAGATGATCTGCATCCTCGTAGCATTCGTGGCATTGCTCGTCTATATCATGTTTGCAGCTCACAAGAAGAAAAGCCATGAGTAACAAGAAACTATATTGGTGGAAATCCATCGTGTCGATGGGCGTGATATTGGGAAGCATGCCCATGGTTCACTTGGTGGCACGAGTATTGAAGGACAACTACGACGGCACGCAACTGTTGGGTGCTGGCATGGCTGTGGGATTCGTGGGCTTGGTGATGGTGGTGGTCGGTGTTTTCGTCAAGGGACAGACTCGCCAAACCTTGCTCGGACTTATCGGTGGCATGTTCTACTGGACGGGTTGGGTGGATTTTCTCTTCATGTATTATGCCCATCGTTGGGGAACACATGCCGAGATTGATCCCACAACGGGAGAGGTGTTGAGCCGACCTGAATATCTTCTGCTCCCTGCCACCTTTGGCTTGTGGGCAATGGTGATGTTGCTCTACATCTTCTGTTCCCGAAATGCCTGCAACTTCCTCAACTGGTGGCAGACGCTCTTCTTGGGGAAGAACAAGCGACTCATCGCCGCTCGCCCGATGACACGCCACACCAGCATTGTTACCTTCATGGAAATCAACACAATGCTCTGGACTTGCTATCTCCTGCTGATGAACCTCTACGATCCTCAATTGTTTGGTCGTGAGAGTCCAGTCACCTTCGGTGTAGCCTTCGGTGCCTTGCTTTCCGCCCCATACGTATTTCGCAAGCAACTCCACTTGCAATCGTGGGGAGCAAACATCAGAATGGGTACGGCAACGGTCATCGTGTTCTGGATAGCGGTAGAGGCATTTAATCGCACGGGCATCATCGGGAAACTCATTGCACATCCGAGCGAATATCCTTGGCATTGGGTGGTAATGGTGATAGAACTTTGTTTCTTGGCAGGAAAGATTGTCAAGGATGCAAGGGCGAAGAAAGAAACAAGATAGATAATCAGATAAGGAAATCAATGAAGAAAGGAACTTGGAGAAAACAACATAAATGGCTTGGTATCGGCTTGAGCTTCTTCATGCTGATGTTCTGCGTGTCAGGCATCCTGCTCAATCATCGTTCACTCATCAAGGATGTGAACGTGAGCAGGAAGTACCTGCCAAGTCGTTATGAGTTTCGGAATTGGAACGGTGGATTGCTAGGAGGCACGCTTGACATTGGCAAGGATTTAATGGTAGATTCCATGAGGAATGTGGATTCTTGTCGCCAACTGTTGCTTTATGGCAATGGTGGCATCTGGCTTACCGACTCCAAGGCTTCCTACTTCAAGGATTTCAATGAGGGGTTGCCAGAAGGTGCCGACTATAGGCAAATCAAAAATGTCATAAGGCTTGATAATGGAAGGATATTTGCAGTCTCACCTTTCGGGCTTTATCGCTATGGAGTGCATAACAAATGGTATAAGGTGAATATGTCACTGGAGGATGAGGAGAAATTTACGGACATCGCTTCGCATGGCGACACCCTTGTAGTGCTCAGTCGTTCCTTTGTCTATACCTCGCTTCCTCCTTATAAGACTTTTAAGCGCATTCAACTTCATGCGCCAAAGGATTATGACGGCAAAGTAACTGCCTTTCGTACCGTTTGGCTACTCCATAGTGGAGAACTTTTCGGAATAACAGGAAAGATTGTGGTTGATGCCATAGCCATTATTCTTGTGGTTCTCTGTATTACGGGTATCGTCTTTTGGCTGAGACCGAAGCGAAAGGCATTACTGCAAACCTCGCTTCATCTGCATGACAGAATCTGGCGATATACTATCATACTTGCGCTCTTGATTGCACTGACGGGTTGGTGTCTCCGCCCTCCTGTGATGATAGCATTAGTGTTATGCAAGATTCCGTCTATCCCAGGCACAACACTCAGAAGCAAGAATCCTTGGAACGACAAGCTCCGCATAATTCGTTATGATGAGAGCTGCCATGATTGGCTATTATCCTCATCGGAAGGATTCTATTCATTGAACATCAAAAATGCTACAGTGAAAGTTATTACTTCTGTTCCACCTGTCAGCGTGATGGGATTGAATGTATTACAGAAAGATGCAAATGGTAGATGGCTTTGCGGTTCATTTAGCGGCTTGTTTGTTTGGGACAGACGACAAGGAACTGCTACCGATTACTTTACGAACAAACCTGCACCGAATGAAGCAGGAGCACCATTCGGAAAGAAAGCTGTCGCAGGTATGAGCCAAGACTTTTCCACCCCTGTCGTAGCGGAATATTACGAGGGAACAAACTTTGCCCCTCAACCTTCGAGCATGAACCAACTTCCGATGTCGCTTTGGAATGTGGCATTAGAGGTGCATAGTGGCAGAATTTTCATTGGAACGATAGCCACATACGTATTCATCTTTGTTATGGGCATTCTTGCGTTTTGGTGCTTGTGGTCGGGCTATAAAATTAGGTTAAAAAAGAAATAACATTGCACAAAATCCAATTCTCATTAGATGCGAAAACAAACTGATGGTGGCGAGGTAACGAAACAAAATTCTTGATTGTGATTCGTTAACTTTTTTTCTGAATATAAATTTAGAAAAAGAGACTCTTCCTTCTTGTTGAAGACAAAAGGTGGTAAGCAATATATTGAGATGGATCACTGGATTGACGAAGCAACATCATCTCTCCTCCAAGATATTGCGATATTACAACCATTGGCTACGACTTGTATTTATGTAAAACTGATGATATTAGAGGTGAAGTTCTGAATGGTAAAGGTGTAAGAGTTAGGAAAACGACTCTCTCATTTACTCATTGATAAAGCTGACAACACAAAAGACTTTTCAATAAGATTCAAAAGGATGGTAGGATTGAAACTCTTGCCATCCTTTTTCGATTAAGTCTCACAATCTACACTTTATCAGCTTTTGGCTTTGTTGTCAATAATTATTATTCAATAATGGCTCTTTTTCTGACGATATGCTGTTTTTATCAAGAATTTACATAAAAGTTGTTATAATATATATAAATATTCGTCTTTGATACTTCCTGCCATTATCTTTGCCGATTAAAATATTAGTGCAAAGCAATAATGAAGTAATAGAAACGTAAAAAGTAAACAACATGGAACGCAAAGAACAGACCGGGCATATCTGTAGATGGATGGCTTTAGGCATCATGACTGCCATCGTCATCGTTGGATGTACCATTGTAATCGGCCTATTTGAATGGCGCGACAGAAAGGAGATTGAGTGTAGAAATGCAGAACTGCATCAGTGGCGAAAGAATGTGCATGACTTAAACTTGCACATAACGGAATTGTCACTGCTTGGTGAAATGGTTGCGGATTGGGACTCAACAGATGTAAATGAGTATCATTCGCTTCGATTGGAAGTGGACAGTATGCTTCAAGGCATCGCAGGTATCTGTCCGAAGAAAGATGCTGATACAATCTGCCATCTTTTTGCAGAAAAGGAACAGCTTCTTCTGGATATAAAGGATGCTATGCAGGAACTGAATGCCACTCAAGAAAAGCTGACCGCAGAAGTTCCAAGAATTGTAGAGCAGAATAAGACTGAAAGCAAAAGACTTTCAGCTATGCCACAACAGGCAAAGCCAAAGAAGCGAGGTTTCTTCAGCAGATTGTTCGGCAAGAAAGAAAATGGAGTAACAACAGGCAACCGTTTAACCCAAACTGAAAAGATGCTCACCAACCTAAACCAAACGGTTGTTGCTAAACATCACCAGCAAAGCCGTAAGGTAGTGGAGATATTGGATAGTCTTGGAAATAGAAATGAAGGTATCAATAAGCAGTTGCAAAGAGTAATCAGCATAGCTGATGAGAATGTGGATAAAGGCATAAAAGTTCGTGAGCGACAAATCGCAGACTTGGAAGGCAATTATACCTATTATTATATAGGGATGATAGGATTGTTGATATTGGTATTTTTCGTATTATTCCTATTGGTGTGGCGATTCGCATTCAAGACACGTAAGAGCAAGGAAGAAACAAGAAAGGTGATGCTGACAGTAACGCATGAGATGCGCAGTCCTTTGTCTGCCATCAAGGATTATGCTCGCAAGATTAGCGGACTTGATGATGCTACGGATGAAAGCAAACGATATGCGGACTTGATTGTTGACACATCGAAAGGCTTGACTTCTATGATAGACAGTTTCCTGGTTTACTCCAAATTAGCAAATGGAAAGGCGACCGTCAAGGAACGCCCTTTCCGTATGATGGACATTGCCGAGCAATTAAAGATGGAGTATGAACCCTTTGCTGCGAAGAAGCAACTGGAATTGAGCGTCAGCAATAAGGCAGATGGTGTTGTCAATGGAGATAAGGAAAAGGTGCTTACAATAGGACGCAATCTGCTTTCCAATGCCATCAAATATACGGGAAAAGGTGAGATTGTATTGTCCACAACCTATAAAAACGGTGTATTCATGCTAATGGTTAAGGATACAGGAACAGGATTGGACGACAAGCAACAAAAACAAATCTTCAAGGAATTTGCAAGATTGGGAAATGCAGTCACCCAACCGGGATTTGGCTTGGGACTTTCCATTGTCAAGAACCTCGTTTCACTGATGAAAGGAAAAATCGATGTGTCCAGTCACCAAGGGCTGGGAAGTATATTTACCATTAGTCTTCCTATGGCTGCAGCCGAAAAGCAGAATGTGGAACCAATCCTGTATAGAACGAAACGACAAGATTCGTTTACTGTCATTGCCATTGATGATAGCCATGTGCAACTGAGTACCATCCGTGAGGCGTTTGCATCAAACGGCATCGTATGTGACACTTGTAATAATGCCACGGATTTATTGGATATGATGCGCAAAAAATCTTATGATCTGCTGATAACGGATTTGAAGATGGCTGAAGTGAATGGTATCGAGATTCTGGAAATGATGCGTATGGTGAACGTGCGTAACTCCAAGACCATTCCTGTTGTCGTTATGACAGCAGCACCAAATGTGAGTGAGCAAGAACTGCTTGGCGCTGGATTTGTCGCTTGTCTGTTCAAGCCGATGTCTGACAAGGATTTGATAAACACTGCAAGAAAGTGTGTAAACGGTAAGATTGCAGAAAAACAAATAGACTTCTCTATGTTGCTGACCTACGGCAATGAAAAAGAGACTTTGGAGAATTTCGTAAAGGAAATGACTGACACATTGGGCAGTATCCGTAATGCAGCCCAAGAGGAAAACCGCAAGAAAATGTCCGATGCCATTCACCACGCAAGAAGCTCGTGGATGATGGTACAATCTGACGAGTCTTTGAACTATCTTTTTGACCTGATAGAAGATTCTACATCATCAGACGACGTTATCAACCAAGCGGTTGAGGATGTTTTCGCACATGGTGAGGCAATCATCAAAGCCGCACAAAAGAAAATTGAGGAGGTAATAGCATGAAGAAAGCAATAATCATTGAAGACAGCCCGACATTTTGCAATATGTTGGGCAAGAAGTTGGAAGCGAAGGGATGGAAAACAATCTTATGCTACAATTACAGAGATGGTCTGAAAGCTGTGAAGGAATCCTCTGAATGGGATGTTGTCATTTCGGATATGCGCTTGGGGAATGATAACGGCATCGACCTGTTGGGATGGATGCGTAGTAACGGCTACCAGAATCCATTTATCATCATGACATCTTACGATGAAAGCATGAGTGCCGTGAGGACTATGAAATTGGGAGCGGAAGACTATATACCGAAGAAATTGTTGCTTGATGTAGTTTATCAATAGTTCGTTAATAATTCAATAATGTGCTAAGCAGCTATACGCTGTAAGCACGAGAGATCTTTGAAAATCTTGCTAATTAAAGTTCGGTTCGGGGTGTACCCACTTGCTTTAAAAATTCGTTT
>SKEF01000608.1_pt1 | contig 35941 bp, 30 predicted proteins | sample 4826691 | NCBI WGS metagenome assembly SKEF01 (sample SAMN11008816, study PRJNA524170) | human gut metagenome | biome: Human fecal sample; material: Feces; isolation source: fecal sample from pouch patient p23, p27 | host: Homo sapiens | place: Israel: Tel-Aviv | collected 2016-08-24
GCTTTAACCTGTTGAAAAAAGGAAACGCTTATGATACAATCTTGAAGATTTAGATAAAAACAGAAAGGGAGATTATATGAAAGCATTTCTGATATTAGAAGATGGCCATGTGTTCAAAGGAACCAGTATTGGTTCAACAAGAGAAGTCATTAGTGAGATCGTTTTTAACACATCCATGACCGGATATCTCGAAGTAATGACTGACCCATCGTATGCAGGACAGGCTGTCTGCATGACTTATCCTTTGATTGGAAATTACGGAATCTGTTATGAGGACCAGGAATCCAGGAAACCTTGGATCGATGGTTTTATTGTTCGTGAATTATCCCGTATCCCAAGTAACTTCAGAAGCGTGGATACGATTCAGCATTTTCTTGAAAAGCATGATATACCTGGTATTGCCGGTATTGATACTCGTGCTCTCACAAAAATTCTTCGTGAAAAAGGTACCATGAATGGTATGATCACAGTCAACGAAAATTATGATTTAGATGAAATAATCCCCCGTTTAAAAGCATATACAACTGGAAAAGTAGTTGAAAAAGTTACATGCAGTGAGAAGGAAGTACTGAAAGGAAACGGACCGAAGGTTGCTCTTATGGATTTTGGTGCAAAACGCAATATTGCACGTTCTCTGAATGAAAGAGGCTGTCAGGTAACGATTTATCCGGCACTTACATCTGCTGAAGAAATCCTTGCAGACCATCCGGATGGAATCATGCTCAGCAACGGACCTGGAGACCCGAAGGAATGCACTACTATTATAGAAGAAATCCGCAAACTTTATGCGTCAGATGTACCAATTTTTGCAATCTGCCTCGGACATCAGCTGATGGCACTTGCTACAGGCGGTGATACACATAAAATGAAATACGGACACAGAGGAGGCAATCATCCGGTTAAGGATCTTGCAACAGGACGTGTTTATATTTCATCTCAGAACCATGGATACGTGGTTGATGCGGAAGCCCTTGAGAAAAAAGGTATTGCAAAACCTGCATTTGTCAATGTAAACGATGGTACAAACGAAGGAATGGCTTATGAAGGCAAAAACATCTTCACGGTACAGTTCCATCCGGAAGCCTGCCCTGGACCGCAGGACTCCAGCTACCTGTTTGACAGATTTATGGAAATGATGGGAGGAACAGATCATGCCGAGAAATAAAGATATACATAAAGTTCTTGTAATTGGATCCGGTCCGATTATCATCGGCCAGGCAGCAGAGTTTGACTACGCTGGTACACAGGCATGCCGTTCTCTGAAAGAAGAAGGCATGGAAGTTGTTCTTCTGAACTCCAACCCTGCTACGATCATGACAGACAAAGACATTGCAGATAAAGTTTATATTGAGCCTCTTACTGTAGAGGTTGTAGAGCAGCTGATCCTTAAAGAAAAACCGGACAGCGTACTGCCGACACTGGGTGGCCAGGCAGGTCTGAACCTTGCAATGGAACTGGAAGAAAAAGGTTTTCTCAAAGAACATAATGTGCGCCTGATCGGTACCACAGCAGAGACGATCAAGAAGGCTGAAGACCGTCAGGAATTCAAAGACACCATGGAAAAAATCGGTGAGCCGGTTGCTGCTTCTAAAGTCGTAACAACAGTAGAAGATGGTGTGGCTTTTACTAAAAAGATAGGATATCCGGTCGTTCTCCGTCCGGCTTACACACTTGGTGGAAGTGGCGGTGGTATCGCTAATAACGAATACGAACTGAGAGAAATCCTCGAGAATGGTCTCAGACTTTCCCGTGTAGGAGAAGTTCTTGTAGAACGTTGTATCGCGGGATGGAAAGAAATCGAATACGAAGTAATGCGTGACAGTGTAGGAAACTGTATTACTGTCTGCAACATGGAAAACATTGACCCGGTTGGTGTACATACAGGTGACTCTATCGTAGTTGCTCCATCTCAGACACTGGGTGACAAAGAATATCAGATGCTTCGTACATCAGCACTGAATATCATCACAGAACTTGGTATCACAGGTGGATGTAACGTACAGTATGCACTGCATCCGGAAAGCTTCGAATACTGTGTTATCGAAGTAAATCCTCGTGTAAGCCGTTCTTCTGCACTGGCAAGTAAAGCTACCGGTTATCCGATTGCCAAAGTTGCAGCGAAGATTGCGCTTGGATATACACTGGATGAAATCCCGAATGCCATTACAGGAAAAACATATGCAAGTTTCGAGCCAATGCTTGACTATTGTGTAGTTAAAATTCCGAGACTTCCATTTGATAAATTCATCACTGCCAAGAGAACACTGACTACTCAGATGAAAGCTACCGGTGAGGTTATGAGTATCTGCCATAATTTCGAAGGTGCACTTATGAAAGCTATCCGTTCTCTGGAGCAGCATGTAGACAGCCTGATGTCCTATGACTTCACAGGCCTGGATGAGGATGAACTGATTGAAGAACTGGCAGTTGTAGATGACCGTCGTATCTGGAAGATTGCGGAGGCAATCCGAAGAGATATTTCCAAAGAATATATCCACAGAATCACTAAGATCGACAGATGGTTTATTGACAAAATTGCAATTCTGGTAGAGATGGAACAGGCGCTGAAGACACAGCCGCTTACAGAAGAACTTCTTCTTGAAGCAAAACGCATGGAATTCCCGGATTATGTGATCGCAAATCTTTGCGGAAGAACAGAAGCAGATATCAAAGCTCTCCGTCAGGGTTATAAGATCACAGCAGCTTACAAGATGGTAGACACCTGTGCAGCTGAGTTTGCTGCCGCAACACCATATTACTATTCTGTGTATGGCGGCCCGGATACAGAAAATGAAGCAGTTGCTGCCCATGATAAGAAAAAAGTTCTTGTTCTTGGTTCTGGACCGATCCGTATCGGACAGGGTATCGAATTTGACTTCTGTTCTGTACATTGTACATGGGCATTCAAAAAAGAAGGCTATGAGACAATTATTGTAAACAATAACCCGGAAACTGTCAGCACAGACTTTGATATTGCAGATAAGCTGTATTTCGAGCCATTGACACCGGAAGATGTGGAGAACATCGTAAATATTGAAAAACCGGACGGAGCAGTTGTACAGTTCGGTGGACAGACTGCCATCAAGCTTACAGAAGCACTGATGAAGATGGGAGTCAAGATCCTTGGAACATCTGCAGAAGATGTTGATGCTGCAGAGGACCGTGAGCTCTTTGATGAGATCCTTGAAAAATGTGAGATCCCGAGACCGAAGGGACAGACTGTATTCACAGCAGAGGAAGCTAAAAAGGCTGCCAACGAGTTAGGATATCCGGTACTTGTTCGTCCTTCCTATGTTCTTGGTGGACAGGGCATGCGTATTGCAGTCAGTGACGAGGATGTAGAGGAATATATCGGAATCATCAATCAGATTGCACAGGAACATCCGATTCTGGTTGACAAATACCTGATGGGTAAAGAAATCGAAGTCGATGCAGTTTGTGATGGAGAGGATATCCTGATTCCTGGTATCATGGAGCATATTGAACGTGCTGGTATCCATTCCGGAGACAGTATTTCCGTATATCCGGCACAGACGATCAGCCAGAGAGCAAAAGATACAATTGCTGAGTATACACGTCGTCTTGCAAAAGCACTTCATGTAGTTGGTATGATCAATATTCAGTTTATTGTATGTGGCGAAGAAGTATATGTTATCGAAGTAAATCCGCGTTCCAGCCGTACAGTACCATACATCAGTAAGGTAACCGGAATCCCGATCGTACCGTTAGCAACGAAAGTGATCCTTGGATACAAACTCAAAGATATGGGATATACGCCAGGGCTTCAGCCGGAAGCAAAACATATCGCGATCAAGATGCCGGTATTTTCCTTCGAGAAGATCCGTGGCGCTGATATCAGCCTTGGACCAGAGATGAAGTCCACAGGTGAATGTCTTGGTATTGCAGAGAACTTCAACGAAGCTCTGTACAAAGCATTTATCGGAGCTGGAATCAAACTTCCGAAGTATAAGAACATGATCATCACTGTCAAAGATGAAGATCAGCAGGAAGTTGTTCCGATCGCAAGGCGTTTTGAGGCACTTGGATACCGTATCTATGCAACAAGAGGCACAGCAAGAGTCCTCAAAGAAAATGGAATCAAGGCAATCCGTACTAACAAACTGGAACAGCCGGCGCCGAACCTTATGGACCTTATTCTGGGACATAAGATCGATGTTGTTATTGATACACCTCCACAGGGTGTGGAACATCAGAAAGACGGTTTCGTGATTCGTCGAAATGCGATTGAGACAGGCGTTAATGTCCTTACCAGTCTGGACACCGCAGAGGCACTTGTAACCAGTCTTGAGAATACAGACCTTCACAATCTGACACTGATCGATATTGCAACGATCGCAAGCAGATAATCGAATAAAAATGATTTACTGACCGGAGAAGCCGCAGAAGTTTCTCCGGTCTTGTATGTTGCAGAAAAGAAAAGTTAACCAAAACTTAAACTTTGAATTAAAATGTATGGAAAGGTTTACGAACCACCGAAACTGTAATATACTGATACATGAAAAATAAAACAGAGAGGAAAAGAAACATGAGTGTTTTGGAGTTTATAAAAGTTGTGATCCTCGGCATCGTAGAGGGTATTACTGAGTGGCTTCCAATCAGCAGTACTGGTCATATGATCCTTGTAGATGAGTTTATCAAGATGGATATGACCACAGAATTTAAGGATTTTTTTCTGGTAGTCATTCAGCTGGGGGCAATCCTTGCGGTTGTTGTCCTGTATTGGAGTAAGCTGTGGCCATTTTACATACGACAGATACCCAAGAAGAAAAAAGCACAGATTGCACGTAAGAATCCGTTTTCTCGCATTGTGCTGACTTTTGTGGAGAAATTCTGTGATAAAGATAAATGGATCCTGTGGTTTAAGATTATAGTGGCATGCATCCCGACTATCGTGATCGCGCTTCCATTCAATGATTTTATCGAAGAGAAATTTAACAACTATGTGGTTGTTGCAATTGCACTTATCGTTTATGGTGTGATTTTTATCATTGTAGAAAATTACAATAAACGAAGAAAACCAATCTGTACATCTCTTGAAGATCTGAGTTTTGCCACGGCATTCAAGATTGGTATTTTTCAGGTATTATCTGTTATTCCGGGAACATCCCGTTCCGGTTCCACGATTATTGGAGGTATCCTTGTTGGTACTTCAAGAACGGTTGCAGCAGAATTTACCTTTTTTCTGGCAATTCCGGTTATGTTCGGAGCGAGTCTGCTGAAACTGGTAAAATTCGGCTTCACATTCACTCCGGCAGAGGTTCTTACACTGGTCACCGGTGTTGTGGTTGCATTTTTTGTTTCTATTATCGCCATCAAATTCCTGATGGGATATATTAAGAAACATGATTTCAAGGCTTTTGGCTGGTATCGTATCGTACTTGGTGTTCTTGTGCTGGGCTATTTTGTAGGAAAAAATTTCCTTGGATAATTGAATATAGAAATGAATCAAATTCTGACCAGGCTGCTGTAAAATATTGTTATGGCAGCCTGATTTAGTTGCTGTTCACTCCGTTCACAGCACTTGGCCAAAATGCATTTTAAATCACCTACGGTGATGGCATTTTGACCTGTATGTCTCGGGATTTTGTCATATATATGACAAAACACCTCGCGGAATATTGACTTATGAACACTGATTTGACTTTTAAGAGCATACATGGGATAATAAAAAGAACTATGGAAAATAAAAAATGAAATAGAACGGTCTTCAGACCGGAGAGGATGGTAAATAATGAAAGCAAAACATATAATGCTCGTACTTGGCATGACAATGATACTTACCTTTACAGGATGTGGTTCTTCAAAACCGGTTGTTGAAGTGACACCGACTCCGGCAGCAACACCGACACCGACAGAAGTTCCGGTAACAGTAACACCGGTACCGACATCCACACCGGCTCCGAAAGTGATTGGAGTTAAGACTTCTCAGGCGAAATATATTTATATGACCAATGGTCTGCAGGATGATCTGAGAGAAATCTATCTGATGACATCCGGCGGAGATGACTGGGGCAAGAACCTGATTCCGGCAGAAGCTTCTGTAAAAGCATCTGAACAGGTACAGATGTTCTATACTCCGGATGACACAGCTGTTTCTTCAGACAGTACAGATGAATCAACAGATACAACAACTACAACTGTATATGATATGAAGATCGTTACTGCAAAAGGAGATGTTTACCAGATTTACAGCATTGATCTCAGTGATATGGAAAAAGCATCTCTTGCTTATGATGAAGAAAGCTCCACAGCATATCTTACATACACAAGTCTTGCAGACAAGTCTGAAAAAGATACAAAGGACAACTCACAGCAGACAGCATCCTCTGATGAATCCGATGACAGTGATACAGAAACTTACAGTAGTGATGACAGCAGCGATGACAGTAGTTATGACAGTAGTTATGACAGTGGCTCTTCGGACAGTAGCAGCTATGACGACAGCAGTGACGACAGCAGTGATGACAGCAGTTATGACAGTAGTTCTTCGGATAACAGTAGTTATGATGATGGCAGCAGCTATGATGACAGTGACGACTATGATGACGGAAGCGATGATTATGTTGATGAGGGAAATGATTCAGATTCCTATGACAGTGGCAGTGATGACTGGAACTACTAAAATATTTTGAGGTTCTATAAAAAATTTCTATTGCAAATTGCAGCTGTTAAATTGATTTGAATTTTTATTACAGTTAAAATATTAGCATGAATATTGAACAACATTTGAGAGAAAAGAAGGGAGATATATTCATGAAGAAAAAAATATTAACTGTAATGTTGGCTGGCGTTATGGCAGCAGGAATGAGTGCAGGAAGTGTACAGGCTGCAACAACAGAGGATGCAAGTGGTGATCTGTATGTATTTATTGCAGCAAGCCTTGCAAATGTAATGGATGAGATCCAGAAAGATTTTAATGAAGAGTATCCGGATGTTAATATTCTTTTCAATGCAGACAGTTCAGGTACATTACAGACACAGATCGAAGAAGGTTCCAGATGTGATATCTTCTTTTCAGCAGCAACCAAACAGATGGATGCGCTGGTAGGTGGGAAACTGGCCAAGAAAGACTCTGTGGTAGATCTCCTGGAGAACAAAGTTGTTCTGATCAAACCAAAGGATGGCGAAACAAAAGTTACAGGTTTCGAAAATATCACAGATGCGAAGAACATTGCGCTTGCGGGCGAGGATGTACCGGTTGGACAGTATTCCCGTGAAATCTTCAAAAACCTTGGCATCGAAGACGATGTTAACAAGATGGAGATCAATGAAGGCAAGAATGTAACAGATGTGCTTGCATCTGTCAGCGAGGGAAGTAACGAAATCGGTATCGTTTATGCAACAGATGCTGCATCCGTTGCAGACAAAGTAGATGTTATCGCAGAAGCTCCGGAAGGTTCTCTGGAAACACCGGTTCTTTATCCGGTGGGACTTACTGTAGACGTAGAGGCATCTGACGAAGAAGCAGCTGCTGCAGATGCGTTTCTTGAGTACCTGCAGACGGATGATGCCATGAAAGTATTTGAAGAGTATGGGTTTGCCGCATATAAAGCAGATGATAAGAAAGAAGAAACTGCAGAAGATGCAAAGGAAGACAAAACCGAAGAAACAGATACTGCAGAAGAAGCTAAATAATTATCGATTACATATAAAAGGGGCGGCATATATGTCAGCCCCTTTTTGTACATACAAAAGGAAAGAAAAGAATGGAATTTTTACAGGAAATAAACTGGAGTCCATTGTGGATTTCTTTAAAGACCGGAGCAGTGGCTACGATAATTGCCTTTTTTCTGGGAATTTTCTGTGCACGTAAGATTATGAAGATGAAGCCGGTATCGAGAGCAATATGGGATGGGCTCCTGACTATGCCACTGGTGCTTCCGCCGACAGTTGCTGGTTTCTTTTTGCTGGTGATTTTCAGTCTCAGGAGACCTTTCGGAAAATTTCTCATGGAGAATTTTGATTTTAAAGTGGTACAGACATGGAAAGGCTGCGTGATCGCTGCTGCAGTGATTGCATTTCCACTGATGTACCGAAATGCACGGGCTGCTTTTGAACAGGTGGATGTGAATCTGATCTATGCAGGACAGACACTGGGAATGAGTGATCGCAGAATTTTCTGGAAAGTGATCGTTCCGGCGGCTGCGCCGGGAATTGCATCCGGAACTGTTCTGGCATTTGCAAGAGCAATTGGTGAGTATGGAGCGACTTCCATGCTTGCAGGAAACATTCTTGGTAAGACTCGTACAGTGTCCGTTGCAATTGCAGCAGAAACTTCGGCTGGAAATTATGATATAGCTGGGTTCTGGGTTGTGGTAATCGTAGTGATCTCGTTTGTGATCGTGGCACTGATCAATATTGTCTCAGGGCGGGGCATGAAGAGTAGAAGGTGGATCTGATGGCAATACAGGTAAATATAGAAAAGAATTTTAAAGGCTTTTCTCTCAAGTCAGTGTTTGAGAGCAATACATCAGCAACTGGAATCCTCGGTGCATCTGGAAGTGGAAAGAGTATGACACTTCGTTGTATCGCAGGAATTGAGACGCCGGACAGAGGCAAAATCGTAATCAATGGAAGAACAGTTTTTGACTCAGAAAAGAAAATCAATCTGAAGCCGCAGGAGCGTCGGATTGGGTACCTGTTTCAGAATTATGCATTGTTTCCGACAATGACAGTAAAAGATAATATTCTGTGCGGTTATCGTGGTGAGAAGGGACAGAGAGAAGAAAAAGCCAGAGATTTTATGAAAAGATATCAGTTGGAGGGACTGGAAAACCGTTATCCATCACAACTTTCCGGTGGACAGCAGCAGAGAGTTGCTCTGGCAAGAATGATGATCGGTGAGCCGGAAGCGATCCTTCTGGATGAACCTTTTTCTGCACTGGATGGATATTTGAAGGATGTACTGCAAAAAGATATGCAGGAATTTCTAAAACAGTATCAGGGAGATATGCTGATGGTCACACATAGTCGAGATGAGGCCTTCAGATTTTGCAATGAGCTGATGCTTCTAAAAGATGGCAAGACACTGATATTTGGTGATACAAGAAAATTATTTGAACAGCCACAGCTTCTGGAAGCAGCAAGACTGACCGGCTGCAAAAACAGTTCGAGAATTGAACGTATGGGAGAATATCAGGTATTTGCTCTGGACTGGGGAATATCTCTTCGTACAGAGCAGAAGGTGGAACTGGATATGACACATATCGCAATCCGCGGTCACTGGATTCGTCCGTCAGAGAAGGCGGGAGAAAACTGCCTGGTATTTGAAGCGGCAGAGTATGTGGAGACAACCTTTGAACATCAGTATCTGGTGAAAAGTCCGGGAATGGAAGAGGGGGCAGTTCTCTGGTGGATGCGCCCGAAAAAAAGTTTTACGGACGAGCATGATAAGAACCTGCCGAAATATCTCTATCTTCCACCTGAACACCTGATGCTCCTGAAATAAAAACGACTCCCCCTCAGGTTCTGTTCTGATATCGCAGATACCGGGACACAAGCATGGCAAGCTTAAAGGTCATAGCATCTTCGAAGGTACGGAGATCAAGTCCAAACCGTTTCTGTATCTTTTCAAAACGATACACAAGCGTATTCCTATGCACATACAACTGTCTGGATGTCTCCGACAGATTCAGATTATTCTCAAAGAAAGTACGGATGATCGCCAGTGTCTCTCCGTCGATGGAATCCAGTGATTCATCTCCGAAAATTTCCTGGATGAACATTTCACAGATGGAAACTGGAAGCTGGTAGAGCAGTCGTCCAATACCGAGAGTGCGATATCCGAAGACATTGCGTTCGGCATAGAAAATTTTACCAATCTCAAGAGCGGTGCGGGCTTCTTTGTATGCATTGGAAAGATCTTTCAGGTCATTTGCCGTGTTGCTGTAAGCAACCCAGGCCTGTGTCATGGCTTCTGTTCCCAGCATATCTACAAGCATATGTGCAATATTTTCCAGATCGTCATATGTTTCTGCAGATGTCAGTTCACGGACGACAATAATGCCACGATTATCGATAGAAGTGATGAAATCATGCGTGCGTGCAGAAAATATATTTTTGATGGTAGCCAATGCGTGTTCATCCTTGGACTGACGGGTTTCAACGAGAAAGACAGCTCTCCTTGCACTGGAAGAAATATGAAGTTTGCGTGCCCGGTTAAAGGCTTCTACATCTGTATAATCTCCAAGGAGCAGTTTCTGCATAAAGGCATTTTTGTCATTTTTTTCGGCATAACTTTCCAGGATACTCTCAATCTGGCAGACAGCCAGTTCGCCAATCGTGGAAACAGAATCTTCGCTTCCCCACACAATGAGAAGAAGCTGTTCATTTTTTTCTGTTATTTTGTAGAGACAGCAGGTGGCATTTGACAGACAAAGAGCAGTGCTGTTTCGGAATTCTTCCAGTTTGGATTCTGCTGGAAGGCGGCGGTCACAGGTGGTGACCAAAATGGAATTATCTTCCTGAAGAAGACAGAAATCGAAATGACTGATGCGTTTCCAGTCATCCATATATTTTTGTAGTGTTCTCTGTACTGACATTGAACCATCCTTTCTGAAAATAGTTTTCTGAAAAAAAGACCCGGGGTAAATTGCCCCGGGTCTGATATTCTGATTGAATCTTAGTTTGTGATAACCAGTTCTGTATCTTTGTCAAAGAAATGAGTTTTTTCCATATTGAAATCGAATTTAACCGGATCACCTGTTTTTGCTTTTGTGCCTGGATCAACACGAGCTGTGATCTGAGTTCCGTTTACATCGAAGTACAGGAATACTTCTGCACCAAGAAGCTCATATACTTTAACTGTAGAAGACATGGAACCGTCAGCTTTGTCTGCAACATCTTCCGGACGGATACCCATAACAACTGTTTTTCCTACATAGCCGCCATCTTTAAGAGCTTTTGCTTTAGCAGCCGGGATAACCAGTTCGTCTTTGCCGATTACTGCAACAAGATCGGAACCTTTTTCTTTGATTTCTGCATCCAGGAAGTTCATCTGCGGGGATCCCATGAATCCAGCTACGAACAGGTTGCCTGGTTTCTGGTACAGGTTCTGAGGAGTATCTACCTGCTGAACAACGCCGTCTTTCATAACAACGATTCTGGTACCAAGTGTCATAGCCTCTGTCTGGTCATGTGTTACATAGATGATTGTTGCACCCAGTCTCTGATGAATCTTGGAGATCTCGATACGCATTTGTACACGAAGTTTTGCATCCAGGTTGGAGAGCGGCTCATCCATAAGGAATACCTTAGGATTACGAACGATAGCACGTCCCATAGCAACACGCTGTCTCTGTCCACCGGAAAGAGCTTTCGGTTTACGATCAAGAAGTTTCTCAAGGTCAAGGATTCTTGCAGCTTCACGAACTGCTTTATCAATCTGATCTTTCGGAACTTTACGAAGCTTCAGTCCGAATGCCATGTTATCATATACGGTCATATGAGGATACAGAGCGTAGTTCTGGAATACCATTGCGATATCACGGTCTTTTGGCTCTACATCGTTCATAACTTTATCGCCGATCTTTAAGGTACCGCTGGTGATTTCTTCCAGTCCGGCTATCATACGAAGTGTAGTAGATTTACCACATCCGGAAGGTCCTACGAAAATGATGAACTCTTTGTCTTCAATCTCAAGGTTAAAATCTTTAACGGCTTCAAAACCGTTTGGATATGTCTTATTAATGTGCTGTAAAGATAAACTTGCCATTATTTTTCCCTCCAAAATATTATGTAAGTTTTTTGCTCTTGTTTTGAACTGTTATCAGTATACTGAATTTGTGTCGGAGAATAAAGAGAAGAATCCTACAAATATTTCAGGGGTTTCTTGACAGATTGACGAAAAGCCCGGGAAGCTTGGTCAAACTGTCAAATACGGCGCTCGTTTATGAACATACCCTGCAGAGGTTTTGCGTTAAACTGATACTGGAACCATTTACATTTACACAGGAACAGGTAGTAAATATTGAGTCCACAATCATGAAGCGTTTCGTAGTTGCCCTGTCCTTTGGCAATGATCAGATCAGCAGATTCAAGTGCCTCACGGGCTTCGCTGCTGATATGGGGAAGCCAGGTGCCGCCGACTTCGCTTCCATTTCCGATTACTGTGGTCAGTTCGGCAAGGCCTATATCCTGTGCATCTTCCATTGTCGCATCATTGATAACAGGAAAACCTCTGACGATTACGGTGATATCGAGTTCCGGACAGAGTTCTTTAAGAAGTATGATAACCAGTTTGTCAAGAACGATTTCTCCGCAGTTATCAGTCAGATAGACAAGGCGGGAGGCTGCGCTTAAGTCCTTTCGAAAATGCAGGTATTCCTGTGCATTAAGAGGTTCTTTATTGTCTTCTTTGAGAAGAGACAAAACTGTATCGGAATTTACATTTGACAGAGCTGCAAAATCAATATAGTTGCCAATACGGGCATAAAGAAGTGCAGTTTCCAGCGGATCTTCAGAATTCCGGATGGTCTCTTCAAGAGAAGCTTCCATATCCAGCATAAGCTGATTGTATTTTTTTTTGACAGAAGTATAGTCTTCCATAGGCTGTTCCCAGAAATCACGGAACATTTTTTTTAATTCGACAGAAACGCTGGGGGCACAGTCTTCTTCTGCAATATTTGCCATACGGTCCATGACTCTCTTCATATATTCTACCTTTTTGTCCATGTTCTGAAAGGAACGGATATTCTGTTCCTGTTTGCTGACAGCACAGCACATACAGAATGGATTGAATTTCATGCTGTTACCTCCTGAAATTATGATTTGATACAGATAATTTCTATTATATAGCTTTTGTCGAAACATGGCAAGGTTGGTAAACAGTTGCTGCCATTATATTAACCTGAAAGAACAAAGCGGACAAGTCCGCTTCAAACTCCCTGAATCCTTCAATCTTTGAGGGACTTGCTACGCTTTGCGTGCTTTGATGTGCTTACTTATACAGTAACAGCAGCGATCATCCTGATGTATGGCTGCTATGGTGGTATCATGGGCAGTTTTCCCTCCTTTACAAGTTCGTTATTCGGAATCGAACATACAGGAGAAAATTACGGATTTGTCATGCTTGGGATAGTGATAGCAACCTGTGGGGCCCCGGCATTATCAGGATTTATCACAGGAAAAGGATATGGAATGCATGTAGTATTGTAACAGGCGTAGTGTTTGCAGTCATAGCACTGATCTGTCTTACAATATTAGGACATAACCTGAAACATACGAAAGTGACTGGAAAGGAGCAGAACGATGGCATTAGTAACGATGAAGAAATTGCTGGAGCATGCGAGGAGTAACCGAAGAGGTGTAGGCGCATTCAGTGTAGGAAATATGGAGATGGTAAAAGGGGCAATCCAGGCAGCCGAAGAACTGGATACACCGATCATATTACAGATTGCGGAAGTAAGACTGAAACATTCTCCATTGGCACTTTATGGGAACGATGATGGTACAGGGCACTTATGCGAATGTGCGTCATCATATAGAGGTATTCACCTGCGAGATGGCACTGGATGATATAGATCAATAGAGGCAACGGTTTACCAGGGATATTACGAGAAGATTAGGCATTGATTTTCTGCAATATCGTTTCCAGTAAATCTCCCTGGAGATAAAAGGTTGTCTCAAAATGAAGATACGATAAGGATACCTTATCCCACAACAATAAGATTTTTGCAGGGAATTCCTCATCAGCGTCCCAGAACTGGAACAGCACAGAGAAATCTCCCATAACAGGCATTTCAAAAGTCAGATCAGCCCCGGCCAGGCGTTTCTGTAATTCCCCTCCTAGACAGAGACAAGCCTGGCTGACGACATTTACTTTGCCGGAGAATGCTGCTTCATATTTAGGGGTAAACACATCTCCGGACGGGCTGCTTCCGGTGGGAATAAATCTGGTTACAGGCTGCCATTGTCCTGTAAGCGGAGGAAGCGGTTTATCTTCTGAGTAGCAGAGCAGGTCGTAGATCGTCATAACAATTGAATATTCTTTGCAGATTTTCCAGATGCCTTTGGCCATATATTCGATGGAACCATCTGAGCGGCTGATCCGATATTCTGTTCCGATATAATTCAGGTACAGGTATGCGTGGTCATTTTTTAATTTATATTTCTTTATCAGCATATCCTGATCATATCTCAAAAACAAATTTCTTCCGATATATATCTGTTTTTCGTAATTGTCTGTAAGATTTTTTTCCATATAAGTGCCTTTCGTCTGAGTAATATTACCTTCGAAATTTTTATGGTAAATGGCGGCTGTAATTCCTTTCAGAAAATTATAACAAATTATGAATGCCTTCACAATCTTCTATTTTCTGCATACTCTAACAGAAGAAGTCTGTAAAGGAGAATCTGCATGAAAAATAAAAAATGGATCTCACTGGCGGCAGCAGTTGTTCTGGCGGTGACTGCACTGCCAATGGGAGTATTTGCTGCGAAGAAAGACAGCACGGAAGAGAAGCTTACAAAGGTTACACTAAATGAAGTAGCCCATTCCATCTTTTATGCACCACAGTATGTGGCAATCGAAGAAGGATATTTTAAAGATGAGGGGTTGGATCTGACACTTGTGACTGGTTTTGGAGCAGATAAGACAATGACGGCTGTAATATCTGGTGAGGCAGATATCGGATTTATGGGAGCGGAAGCATCTGTCTATGCCTATCAGGAGGGAGCTACGGATCCTGTTGTAAACTTTGCACAGCTTACCCAGCGAGCCGGGAATTTCCTGGTTGCAAGAGAAAAGATGCCAGATTTTAAATGGGAAGATCTGAAAGATAAGAAAGTTCTTGGCGGACGTAAAGGTGGTATGCCTGAAATGGTATTCGAATATATTCTCCGTAAAAACGAACTGGATCCGCAGAAAGATCTGACGATTGACCAGAGCATTGATTTTGGTTCTACAGCAGCGGCTTTTACAGGCGATACTTCTGCAGATTTTACAGTAGAGTTTGAGCCATCCGCGACAGCACTGGAAAAAGAAGGAGCCGGATATGTTGTTGCTTCACTTGGCGTAGATTCCGGTTATGTTCCATATACTTCCTATAGTGCAAAGACCAGCTACATGGAAAAAAATCCGGAAATCATCCAGAAATTTACAAATGCTCTTCAGAAAGGAATGGAATATGTCCAGAGTCATACGCCAGAAGAAATTGCAGAAGTTATTGCTCCGCAGTTTGCAGAAACTGACCTGGATACAGTCACAGCCATTGTAAAGCGTTACTATGACCAGGACACCTGGAAATCTAATCTTATCTTTGAAAAAGAAAGCTTCGAACTTCTGGAAGACATTCTGGAAGATTCTGGTGAACTGAGTGAACGTGTATCCTATGAAAATCTTGTAACAACAAAATATGCCCAGGAGGCAGCTGAAAAATAGTAAGTTAAATTTTACGCATCATTTTGTAGTAAACCGGGATCAGCAGGGCGCAGGCTCCGATCCAGGCGAGAGGGCTGGCAATGCAGACGGAAGTGTATCCGATCATACCGGAAAGTCCTACGGTAGCAGTAATACGCATAACAAGTTCTATCATGCAGGCTGCAAAAGGTGCACGTCCGTTCTGCATACTCTGGATGGAAGTACGATAAACGGCAAGAAGACCGAGGATAAAGTAAAACGGTGCAACGATGGTCAGATACATATCGGAATAATGGTAAATTTCCTTTGTCGGATTGGACAGGAACATCTGTACGATCGGGTGGCGAAGAAGCAGGATACCGATACACATGATCAGATTAAAAGTTTCTGTCTGGATTAGACATGCCCGTACACCCTGACGGATCCGTTCTCTTTTGCCTGCACCGAAATTCTGGGCAACATAATTGGAAATTGCAGTCATCATAGCATTATTTACAAGCACCGAAAGCTGATCGGCTTTGGAAGCTGCTGTATATCCGGCAACAGCAGCAGTACCAAGAGAATTCACAACTGTCTGCATGGCAAGCTGTCCGATGCACATGACAGACATCTGAAATCCCATAGGAAAGCCTGTTTTCAGATGCAGGCTGATGGTTCCTCTGATGTCATGAAAATCTTCGCGGTGTAAATGCAGTACCGGGAAGTTTTTCAGGCCGACGAGCAGACTGAACAGGGCAGAAAGAAACTGAGAAAGAATCGTAGCCCAGGCAGCACCGGCAACACCCATATGGAATGGTACAATAAATAGGATATCCAGAAAGATATTCAAAACAGAAGAAAACACCAGAAAATAAAGCGGTGTTTTACTGTCGCCCAGCGCACGAAGCATATTGGAGATCATATTATAAAAAACAGTTGCGCCCGTTCCGAGAAGAACGACAAACATGTAATCGTAAGCTTCGCCGGAAATATCCTCCGGAATCTGCATCCACCTGAGAATCTGGTGAGCCAGCAGGCAGCAGATCAGAGTCAGGACTATGGTAAAAATAATACTGAGCAGTGTGGATACAGCAACACTTTTGCGCATGCCTTTTTCGTCCTTTGCACCACACCGTTGGCCAAGGCAGATACCGAATCCACCGGTAAAACCATTGATAAAGCAAAAGACAAAATAGATAATGATACTGGTGGCACCGACTGCTGCAAGGGAATCAGCACCAAGCGTTTTGCCGACGATCACAGAGTCAGCAAGTGTATAAAAAAGCTGAAAAAGATTTCCGAGAATAACCGGAATTGCAAATTTTAACAGTGACCAGAATGGATTTCCGACAGTGAGATCCATTTCTTTTGATTTCGGTCTGGACATAAGAACATCCTCCTTAGAATTATTGCGTGTTTTTTACTGCACGCCCAATTATAGAGAAACTGATAGTAAAATGCGATTCTGGTATTGCTGTTTATGATACAGATATTGACCAGATCAGCAAATTTATTTATGATAATAAAGAACATTTTTTGACATGAAAGCAGATAAAAACTGGAGAGGGTAAAATGGCAAAAAGAACAATCCTGGTAGACAGTGCAAGAAGAGAACTTGAAAAGCATGGAACAGAAACTTTTCCGATGACAGTGAACCACGATGATCTCTGGTCATTTGAGGGCAAAAATGTGCCGATTCACTGGCATAATGATCTCGAAATCAACCTTATAAGGGAAGGAGAGGCCGTCTTTCAGGTATACCAGAAAAGCTACAGGGTCAGAACGGGAGAGGGATTTCTGCTGAATCGAAATGTACCGCACAGCTGCAGTTCACCTGGAAATGAACATGTACGTTACAGTACGATACTTGTAAGACCAGACTTTCTGTATGGCGATTTTGGAAGTGATGTTGAGCGAAAATGTTTTCAACCATTTCTGCAAAATTCAGCGATACCCTGTATTTATTTGGCTGGATTTGATGAAAATGGAAAAGAAATTCTGCAGAAATTAAACCAGGTAGAAGAAGCTTTTGACCGGAAACGATTCTGCTATGAATTAAATATCAAGGGACTTCTGTGTGAAGCATTTGCTATGATCCTTTATGGGCACAGACAGGAATTGACGAAATTCGTCCCGGCAAATCTGCAGGAACTGGAACGTCTGGAAAAAATGCTGAATTATCTTAATATGCATTTTACAGAAGTAATTTCTCTTCAGGACCTGGCAGATCAGGTGCATTTGTCAAGAGAAGTCTGCTGCCGCCTTTTCAAAAAAATGACAGGCAAAACTATCACCGGATATCTGGAAGAATACCGTGTCAACAAAAGCTTTTCGCTGGTGCAGAGTGGACAGTATTCTATGACACAGATCACAGAAATGGTGGGATTCAGTAATCCAAGCCGTTTTGCCAGTGCATTTCGTAAGCGATTTGGATGCAATCCGGGAGAATATAATTCTGTGAAACATTGATAGATTCAAATGGGATTCCAAAGGAAATCTCACGATTACAGGATGGGGAATGTTGATTGGTGGAAGTGTACTTTTTTTCTTGATCAGGGCGTGGATTTTCCCGACAAATCTGGAGCTTCCAGCCTGGATCATCATTGCAGTTATTGTTATTATTGGCACAGCAGTTGGTTTTTCTGTGTTTCTTGAGAGTGTGAAATATATAGGTCCGGTGAAATCTACACTGCTTGGCTGTCTGGAACCTGCATCGGCAACGTCTGCAGGAAAAGAAAGAAAATGGAGAATTGTTTACAGAAGAAGTAATTAAAAATATTATCGAAGAATTTTCTTTATCCGATGAAGAAGCGGAGAAATATATGAAAATGTATTGGTAATACAGCCTATACGAAAAGTATAGGAGAAAGGGCATATTGCCTTTTCTCCTGTTATTTTATAAGCGGGGAGAGCTGCTGGGATTCATTTATCATTTGGGTAAGTATCTTTGATTTGGGGTGGCTGATAATGATATAGCGCTTCATAGGATTCCAGTTCATCCTCGTTCACCGGCCCGGATGGAATCAATCCAGTGCAGTCCTGAGTGGATGCTGCATTTGAGGGAAAATCACAGGAATCAATGATTCCCTGGCTCGTAGGAGTCTTTGACTTTTCAGAAGAATTTTTTGACATAAATAACCTCCATGGTATACAAATTCAGGGTTTATAGAAGTTCTGAAGATTAGTATATCCAGGAGGTTGTTTTTTTATTATGGTATTTTAGGATTGTCAAAAATTTTTGAAAATAGTGCAATTAGTTCTGGAAAAAAAGTCCCTGGATATATATCAGATGTGAGATGACTCCCACCTCTGCAGGTGGTGAGCAACAAAATTATATCAGTGGTGGGATTTTATGGCAGATATCATGGAAACAAATCCGGATAATAGTCCTGTATGTGTGGATCTGCGCCCGGTTTTTCATTTGGATTAAGAAAATATCTTCAAAATTTAACATAAACAATCAATTCTGAACATTGACGATTCCCACCTTTTTGTGTCAAAATAAGTATAACGGACGAAGTAGGACTGCCGGGCGTGAAACACCGCCTGGTTTTCCGTGTTTACAAGAGAAATAGAGGGAGGAAAGAAAATGGCAAAGAAAAGAAAATGCGGCGTGCTGCTTCCAATCAGCAGCCTGCCTTCAAAATATGGAATCGGATGTTTTGACAAAAAAGCATATGAATTTGTAGATGCACTGAAGGCTGCCGGCCAGAGTTACTGGCAGATCCTGCCGCTGGGGCCGACCAGCTATGGAGATTCTCCATACCAGTCCTTCTCCACTTTTGCTGGAAATCCATATTTTATCAGCCTGGAAGAGCTGATAAAAGAAGGGGTTCTCACCAAAAAAGAATGTGACAGTGTTGATTTTGGAGATAATGAGGCAAGTGTTGATTATGCAAAATTATATGAAGGACGTATGATCCTTCTTCGTAAAGCATATGAACGAAGCAACATCTATATGGATCCGGAATTCCGTAAGTTCCAGGAAGAAGAGGCATGGTGGCTGAAAGATTATGCACTCTTTATGGCAGTGAAGAAGCGTTTCGGCGGTGTACAGTGGAGTGAATGGGCAGAGGATATCCGCCTTCGCTGGCAGAATGCACTGGATTATTACAGAGAAGAAATGTATTTCGAAATTGAATTTCAGGAATATATGCAGTTTAAATTCCGCCAGCAGTGGATGAAACTGAAAGCTTATGCCAATGAAAAAGGAATCCAGATCATTGGTGATATTCCAATCTATGTAGCAATGGACAGTGCGGATACCTGGGCAAACCCATGGCTCTTCAAACTCGATGAGAAGAATTGCCCGACACAGGTGGCCGGATGCCCTCCGGATGGATTTTCCGCGACTGGTCAGCTCTGGGGAAACCCGCTGTATAACTGGGAAGTGCATCGCAACTCCGGATATGAATGGTGGATCAAACGAATTGCCAATTGTTTCCGTCTGTATGATGTTGTAAGGATTGATCATTTCCGTGGATTTGATGAATACTATGCAATTCCTTATGGCGATGCGACAGCAGAAAACGGATGGTGGGAAAAAGGACCTGGAATCGATCTGTTCCGTGCAATTTCCGCAAGTCTTGGTGACAGGGAGATCATCGCAGAAGACCTTGGATATATGACAGACAGTGTTAAGAGACTGGTAGAAGAGAGTGGCTATCCGAATATGAAGGTTATTGAGTTTGCCTTTGATGAGCGTGATACCGGAAATGCCAGTGACTACCTGCCACACAACTATCCAAGAAACTGCGTTGTTTATACGGGAACACATGATAATGAAACACTGCTTTCCTGGCTGGAGGATATCACTCCGGCAGAGAGACGGCAGGTGCGTAAATATCTGAATAATTTCAAGGACTCCGGTAAGGAACTGTGTGACGACCTGATCTGTCTGGTAATGCAGAGTGTTGCGAATCTCTGTATCGTGCCGATGCAGGATTATCTGGGACTCGATAATTCCGCACGAATGAATCAGCCATCCACACTTGGAAAGAACTGGAAGTGGAGATTAAAAGAAGGACAGTTCACGGCAGAACTTCAGAAAGAAATGCTGGAACTGGCAACACGCTACGGAAGAAGATAATAAAGATCATTCAAGAACGTCAGGCAACTGGCGTTCTTTTTTCTTCTGTAAATGATACAGATGACAATAAAATTATATTATGCTAAAATGAGCACAGAAGATTGTAGCTATTCGGAAACGAGGAATAATAGAATGAAAAAATCCATAGAAAAAATAACATATTGTTTTGTAATAATAGCTGCATTGTTTGTATCATTTGTGTCATTTGTTGAGCCTCTTGTTATGAAAGATATAAATATAACAAAAGTAATACTGGTGTTGCTATGCTATGCAGCAGTATTTGCAGGAAGCCTGACACTGTTCCGGCGATTATCGGAGAGAACACTGTACTACCTGACCATAGCAGGGATATTCGCAGCGGTTATTGTGCAGACATATATTGTTTTTCATATGCGACTGGTTCCGGAAGTGGATCTGAATCATATTTATGATTATTGTGTAGATATGGTGGAGACAGGGAAAATCAGTTTTGGCGAATCGAAGTACTTTGCTTATAATACAAATAATATTCCACTGGCAATCGTAATCTACTATGTATTCCGTATGGCAGCATTTACAGGTATGGATTACCGGATTGCGGCTGGATTGTTTAATGTGCTGTTGATCCTTGTTATGTATGTATCTGCATTCCTTATTTTAAAAAAAGTTACTACGATTCGAACAACCGCGGTATATATGGTATTACTTCTTACGAATCCTTCTTTTTACGCATACGCGTCTTATTATTATACTGATACGATATCAGCCGGACTGGTTATGGCCGGTGTAGGTTTTATTATATACGGCTGTTACAAGAAAAAAAATCACTGGAAGATGATACACTTTCTTGCTGCCGGATTTCTGATCGGGTTTGCAACCTGCATTCGTGTAACCAGCATTTTTATAGTACTTGCGGTTGGCGTCTGGATCTTGCTGAATAAGTATTGGAAAAAGTTACTTACATTGGGGATTCCACTGGTATGTGGTTTGCTGATTTTTCAGTTGGCATGGGGTGGAGTATATCGTTACCATGTAGACATGGATACTTATGATTCGGCGATTACGATTGAGCATTTTCTGATGATGGGAAGCCATGGCAATGGAACGTACAATGTAAAAGATATGAGGTTTACACGCAGTTTTCCGACACATGAAGAAAAAGTGGAAAATAATAAAAAGGTCTATCTTGAACATCTTCGTGAGAATGGAGTGCTGGGGAATCTGAAGCTTGCCATAAAGAAAGAAGCAATTGTATGGGGAATCGGTACACATGGATATACTCAATACACAAAAAATGTAGTGGAAAAAACAACCTGCTATGACTGGCTCGTTGGTAAAAGATCCGGTTTGTTCAGAACATATATGCAGGCTTACAATATAGTATTGTATGTTCTGATCCTGTCTGGCGTGTGTTGCACATTTCGTAAGAAAAAAACAGACAAATACAGCTGGATCCTGGCAATCTACTGGTGTGGTGCGCTTGTCTTTTATATTTTCTGGGAGGCGCATCCGAGGCAGTCAGTAAGTATATTGCCTTTATTGACTATGCTGGCTGTTCCATGGATAGAAAGAAGTTGTATTGTCCGTGATTAAGATTTATACTTAAGATATTTTCAGAAGATTAAAGGAGTAATTCTCATGCAGACAGCCAAAGATTATTTGCATGTTTTTCTTGATATGGGCGATGCACTGTTAAACAGCGGTGCAGAGATCTTCCGGGTGGAGGATACACTGAATCGAATGGGCTATGCCTGTGGTGCTACTCAGATGAATGTTTTTGTGATCACATCCAGTATTGTCATTACGATGGAATTTCCGGGAGACGGAGCGCGTACACAGACTCGCCGGGTACGGGAAGATGGCGGAAATGATTTTACCAAGCTGGAGCAGTTAAATGACTTGAGTCGTCGTTTTTGCAGGCAGCCTGTTTCTGCCACAGAACTTCGAAAAGAATTTGATAAGATCAATGCAGACAGACCAAAGCCACTCTGGAAACTTTTTGGAAGCCTTCTGGCGGCCAGTAGTTTTGCACTTTTTTATGGTGGAAGTATTTCGGATGCGATTGCGGCAGGACTTGGGGCTGTTTTGATCTGGGCATTACAGCAATATTTTCGACCAGTGTGTATGAATGAAGTGACGTTTCAGTTTGCTGCTTCTTTTCTGACAGGATGTGTTATTTGTGGACTTGTTTTGCTTTGTCCGTTCCTTCATATGGATAAGATTATGATTGGGGACATTATGCTTTTGATTCCAGGTCTTATGTCAACAAATGCTATCCGGGATGTGCTGATTGGTGATACACTTTCCGGAATTATCCGTCTGATTGCGGCATTGCTTCTGGCGGCCGCACTGGCACTTGGATTTATGGGGGCAATTCTTCTGTTTAGGAGGCTGGGGCTTTGAACACAACAATTGTAATACAGCTGATTACCGGAGCCCTTGGTTCCGTGGGATTTGGAATTCTCTTCCATATGAAAAAGAAATACCTGCCTTTGGCAGCAGCTGGTGGATTTATAAGCTGGATGGTGTTTCTTCTCGGAAAAGGACTTTGGGGAAATGTCTTTCTTCCGTCATTGCTGGCAGGCTTTATTGTAGATGTGTATGCGGAAATTCTTGCAAGAATCTGTAAAGAAACGTCTACATCCTTTTTTGTAACTTCTGTTATTCCGTTGATTCCCGGAAGTACACTTTATTACTGCATGAACAGTATAGTGGAAGGGAACACGGTACAGGCACTGGAATATGGAAGGGATACTTTTCTCTTTGCATTTGGAATTGCAGCGGGAATGAGTATTGCGTGGGCAATCTGCTATTTCCTCAGAAGTATAAAGAAGAAATAGAATCAGGGCTGCGGTCACTGTCAGGTGATTGCGGCCCTGTAAATTTATAATATTATTCAGCAAGATAATAAACAGAAGAGTATGGCGGCAGGGTAAGGACGATCTTGTCGTCTTTTATTGCCTTTGTGGCACTTTTACGTTTCTGGGTTCCGCCATAAACAGCGAGATTGCTGTTCAGGAGTTCTTTTAATTTCTGTGCATCAGAAATGTGCAGTTCATATACCTGCTCCTGGTCGGAAAAGTTAAAAAGAGAAATCATACGCTCTTTTTTGCTGCAGCGTTCAAATACATAGATGCAGCATCCTTCCTGATGGCAGTCGATCCACTGGAAACCATCTGCTTCATAATCTTTTTCCCAGAAAGCAGAGTGTTCCAGATACAATTTATTCAGGTCTTTCATGAAACGGGCGAAGCCAGCATGAAGTGGATAATCCAGAAGCATCCAGTCCTGCTCGCGTTTTTCATCCCATTCACGGAACTGGCCGATTTCATTTCCCATGAAATTCAGCTTTTTGCCCGGATGCGCATACATGTACATATACAGAGAACGCGCCTGTGGGAATTTGTATTCATAGTCGCCGCTCATTTTCTGCATGATCGTTGCTTTGCCGTGAACAACTTCATCGTGAGACAGCGGGAGCAGGAAACGGGCATCATAGTAGTACATCATGGAGAATGTCAGTTTGTGATAGTTTTCCGGGCGGTATTCCGGTGCGGTACGGAAGTAATTCAGCGTATCGTTCATCCATCCCATATCCCATTTATAATCAAAACCAAGGCCGCCCTGATCGACCGGATCGGTTACTTTGGGGAAAGAAGTGGAATCTTCGGCAGCAAGAATCACAGAAGGATGCATGCACTTCAGTTCCTGATTCATATACTGCAGGAATTCTACAGCATTGAGGTTGACGCCTCTTGCCGGATCGCCCTGCCAGTAGATGGCGCGGCTGATCGCATCCATACGGATACCATCCATATGGAATTCGCTGATCCAGTAGTTTGCACAGGACTGCAGGAAGCTTCGGGTCTCGCCGCGGGAATGCATGAAGTTGCAGCTTCCCCATTCACTGACACCAACCGCAGAGTTCGGATATTCATAAAGTGCGGTTCCATCGTAATTCGCAAGGCCATAAGCATCTACGGCAAAGTGAACCGGAACAAAATCCATCAGTACGCCGATGTTATGTTTGTGACAGGCATCGATGAAGGCCTTCAGCTGATCAGCTGTTCCGTATCGGGAAGTCGGACTGAAAAAACCGGTTGCCTGATAGCCCCAGGATTCATCACATGGATATTCATTCAGAGGCATGATCTCCAGATAGTTATAGCCATTTTTGACCAGATATGGAATCAGAATATCAATCATTTCTTCATAGTTATACCAGTCATCTGCTTTGTCAGAAGGCTTGCGAAAAGAACCAAAATGAATTTCGTAAATGTTCAACGGTTTTTTTCGGCAGTCGCTGCGGATTTGCAACCACTGGCTGTCTTTGAATTTGTATTTTGACATGTCACGAATGATAGAGGCACTGCTTGGGCGAAGCTCCATGCCAAATCCATACGGATCGCAATGATCGACTGGATTACCGTTACGGTCATAAATCTTATATTTGTACATCTGACCGGCTTTTGCCTGTGGAACATAGCATTCCCAGAAATTACCGTCAGAAACTTTGTTCATTTCCCATTCCTGCCAGTCATTGAATTCTCCGATCAGAGTGATGCGGGAGGCTGAAGGTGCAAAAGTACGAAAAGTTACGCCTTTTTCTTCAACATGGGCACCAAGATATTTATAAGCGTCAAAAATTTTTCCTGTATAAAATCCATAAAAATCCATCATATTCTCCTTGTAGATAATAGACATTAGTTGCTTTTTTGAGTATACTAAAAGGTAAAAGTGCGGAGTAATCCGCAGGTATTATAGTTACTTTATACTAAAGAAACAGGGGGATTGTCCACCGACGATTTGGCATAAGCGGTGGATAACCGACGATTTATAAAATCTGTCGGAAAAAGGAGAACAGGAAACATGGATATCAGAATAGAAAAAACAGAGAGAGCGATTCGAAATGCATTTCTGGAATTGCGTGCAGCGAAGCCACTGGAGAAAATTACGGTGAAAGAGCTGTGCAGCCTGGCATGCATTAATAAATCAACTTTTTACAGTCATTATGAGGATATTTATGCACTTTCGCAGATGCTGGAGTCAGAGACGATCACGACAGTGATCAAAAATATTTCCAGTCAGCAGGAATCACCGTTTAAAGATCCGGATGTGTTCACAAGAAATTTATATATGGCTCTGGTATCGAATCATTCACTGATCAATATTTTGTTTTCCGGAACAGAAAAAAGTCATCTAGGTGACTGTCTGGAAACAGAATTGAAACGGCTGATAGTGGAAAAATATCCGCAGTATGAGACTGATCCGGAGAAAGATATCATGCTTTCCTTCTGTATTCAGGGATGCTTTCATGCGTATCTGAATAATCAGAAAAATGATCTGGATACACTGATCCATGTCAGTGAGACGATCGTGCGAAAACTGGCCCCTTTGTATATAGAAGAAAGAAGAGAACATAAATGAAAAAACTGGTTATTGGAATTCTGGCACATGTAGATGCCGGAAAGACAACTCTGTCAGAAGAACTTCTGTATTTGTGCGGTGAGATCCGAAAGATTGGCCGTGTAGATCATGGAGATGCTTTTCTTGACACATATGAACTGGAAAAAGAACGAGGGATTACGATTTTTTCCAAGCAGGCGCTGCTAAAAACAGAAAATATGGAAGTGACGCTTTTGGATACCCCGGGACATGTGGATTTTTCAGCTGAAATGGAACGTACGCTGCAGGTCCTCGATTATGCGATTCTGGTGATCAATGGAATGGACGGTGTGCAGAGTCATACGATGACTTTGTGGAGGCTTCTGGAGCGATACCAGATTCCGACGTTTTTGTTTGTCAATAAAATGGATCAGCAGGGAACAGATCACGATGCATTGCTGAATGATCTGAAGCAGCATCTTCATGAAAATTGTGTGGATTTTGGGAGAACACAGGATACAGATTACGGAATGTATGAACTTACTCCAGAGCAGCTGGAAAACATTGCGGTCTGTGAGGAAGACCTTCTGGAAACATACCTGGAAACAGACATCGTCGAAGACCGTGACATTGTACGACTGATCGTACAGCGAAAAATCTTCCCGTGTTATTTCGGATCGGCACTTAAAGAAAAAGGTGTAAAGGATTTCTGGAATGGCGCGCAGAAATATACGGCAGAACCAAAGCGGCCGACGGAATTTGGCGCAAAAGTGTTCAAGATTGCAAGAGATGAACAGGGAAATCGTCTTACGTATATGAAAATCACAGGAGGCAGTCTTAAAGTAAAGACACTGCTTTCTTCAAATTCAAACGGACAGAGTCTGCCGGGGCGTAAAGCAGAAGAGGCTGCCTGGGAAGAAAAGGCAGATCAGATTCGTCTGTACTCTGGAGCAAAATATGAACTGACATCGGAAGCTGAAGCCGGAACAGTCTGTGCGGTGACAGGACTTACGAGAACCTATCCGGGAGAGGGACTGGGAATTGAACAGGAGTCAGAACTTCCGATACTGGAACCTGTCCTGAATTACCAGATTATCCTTCCGGATGACTGCGACCCACATCAGATGCTCCAAAAGCTGCGTCAGCTGGAGGAGGAAGAACCGCAGCTTCACATTCTGTGGGACAGTCAGTTTTCTGAGATTCATGCACAGCTTATGGGAGAAGTGCAGATTGAAATCTTGAAAAAATTGATCTGGGATCGTTTTCATGTAGCTGTGGAATTTGGTGCCGGAAGTATTGTTTATAAAGAAACGGTTGCAGAGCCGGTAGAAGGTGTGGGACATTTTGAACCGCTCCGTCATTATGCAGAAGTACATCTTCTGATCGAACCGGGGGAACCAGGAAGCGGATGTCAGTTCTTTACTGCATGCAGTGAGGATGTACTTGCACGAAACTGGCAGAGACTGATTCTGACGCATCTTGAAGAAAAGGAGCATATTGGTGTATTGACTGGATCGCCACTGACTGATGTGCAGATTACGATTCTTACCGGAAGGGCACATGCGAAACATACGGAGGGTGGTGACTTCCGACAGGCAACTTACCGTGCGGTACGTCAGGGACTTCGCAAAGCAAGAAATATTCTTCTGGAACCGTATTATGAATTCCGACTGGAAGTACCGGCAGAGATGATAGGACGAGCAATGGCAGATGTCCAGAAGATGCAGGGAACGTTTGATGCACCGGAGGTAGAGGGCGAAACTGCAATTCTCAAAGGGACTGCGGCTGTCGCTCAGATGCGGGATTATCAGAAAGAAGTGGTTTCCTACACACATGGAACAGGAAAACTTTTTTGCAGCCTCAAAGGATATGCGCCATGTAAGAATCAGGATGAAGTGGTACAGAATATTGGATATGATCCGGAAGCGGATCTGGAAAATCCGACCGGATCTGTATTTTGCGCGCATGGAGCTGGTTTTGTTGTTCCCTGGGATCAGGTGGAAGATTATATGCATCTGCAAAGTGGTGTGGATATGGATGAACTGGACAGTGAAAGCTGGTATGAGGATGTGGAAAGTGCGCAAAATCCGGGTACAGCGGTGGATAACGCAAACATTTCCGGAAATATCAGTGGAAAAAACGGAAAGTTTTCTTACAGTGGAAGCTATGAAGAAGAGGAAGAACTGCAGGCTATTTTTGAACGTACTTTTGGGCCGATGAAGCGTGACCGTACTGCTTTCCAGAAAAGGACCGTACACAGTTCGACGCCGGCTACCCGTTACAGAGCAGGGAAACCGCGACAGGAAGAATATCTGCTGGTGGATGGATACAATATCATCTTTTCCTGGGAAGAACTGAATGAACTTGCAAAGGAAAATATTCATGCTGCATGCGACAAATTGATGGATATCTTAAGTAACTATCAGGGGTATCGTAAATGTACGCTGATTCTTGTTTTTGATGCCTACAAAGTGGAGGGACATGTGGAAGAAATCATTACGTATCATAATATCTATGTGGTTTACACGAAAGAGGCCGAGACAGCAGACCAGTATATTGAAAAGACGGTCCACAGGATCGGCAGACAGTATCAGGTAACGGTTGCGACTTCTGATGGGCTGGAACAGGTCATCATTATGGGACAGGGCGCCCACAGAATCTCTGCACAGGGATTGAAGAAAGAGATAGAAGATACGGAAAAAACTGCCAGAGAAGAATGGCATCAGCGCAGACAGAGCAGCAAAACGTATCTGTTTGATCATATGTCAGAGGAGATGCAGGAGCAAATGGAAAAAATCCGTCTGGGAGAAAATAAATGATCTATTTATATAAAAGAAACAAAACAGGAATCTGCATTGATCGTGTATATGGATACGATACGATCGTAGAACTTCCGGATATGCTGGAAGGCTTTCCGGTGACGGAGTTGGGTGCGTATATTTTTTCGGACCATATCGATTCGACAGAATTAAAAATGATGCAGGAAAAAGAAAATTTTTGCACAGAGAACGGCAGGGCGACACGACCTGAGGATGATATGCCGCAAGCTGCGGGAAATCGTGTAGAAGAAATCCGTCTTCCACGTCAGCTCAGGAAGATTGGCCGGTATGCTTTTTATAACTGTTTTCATCTTAAGAAGCTTACGTTCTATGGAAAAATGCAGGACCTGGGTGCAGGAGCACTTACCGGCTGCCACAGGATGGAACAGATTGCGGTGGAGACCGATGAAAAGGGAGAATCCAGTTTACGGGATTTCCTGACAGAGCTTCCGGAGACACTATGCGTTGACATAACGATAGATGGGGAATATGGAAGATTCTGGTTTCCGGAATTTTTTGAAGAAGGTGTGGAAAATACGCCTGCCAGGATCCTGGAAAATCATGTGCATGGAAGCGGAATTCGTTATCGAAACAGTTTCGTACATAAAAAGATCAATACGTTGGAATACGACCGGCTATTTCCATATGCAGTTGCCTGGGAACAGGAGCGGATCGTATTGAATCTGGCACTGGATCGAATTCTTTATCCGGTAAGCATGACAGATGAGGCAAAAGAAAAGTATCTCATATATATAAAGGAACACATACAGCAGGCAATAAGGCTTCTGGGAGAACAGAAAGCATATGATTCCATGCAGCGTATCCTGAGGAAACTTGCGCCAGATCGGGCAGAAACAGAAAAGATGCTTGAAACGGCACAGAGTGCGAATGATTCCAGATGTGTCAGCATTTTAATGAATGAACTACAGAAACATGGAAGAAAACAGAGAAAGGCATTTGAACTGTGAAAAAAGAGTACAGGGGCAAATTTGGAAATTTTGTTCACGAAGAGAGAAAAAAAGAAGAAGAAACTTTGGAAATCTGCGAGGACATTCTGAAAAACTCCAGAAATGAGATGGCTGTTGCCATGCGTTTTCTCCAAAGTGCATTCGGGGCACTGCGTCCGACTGTTTCGGGTGAGACAGATGTTATGGGAACTGACGGGAAACTGCTTTTTGCTTCGCCGACATGGCTTTTGAATACATTTATACAAAACAAAGTATGGATCAATCGTATGTATCTGCATGAACTGCTTCATTGTCTGTTTTGTCATCTCTGGAATCGCAAAGTAAAAGAAGAAAGTGATCAGAGACTCTGGAACCTGGCGGCAGATATTGCAGTAGAGAATGTCATGGATGACCTTTATGAGAAAGCGGTCTATATCCGACCGAACAGTTTCCGAAGAGAAAAGTACCGCCAGTGGAAGGAAAAAAAGAACGTTCTTACAGCCGATGCGATGTTTTATCTGTTGATGGAATGCGAAGAAAACGAGATTATCCGATTGGAGCAGGAATTCAGGCGTGACGATCATCATTTCTGGTATACACCGCAGAATCGCAGTGGAATGGCGAGTCACCAGAAAGAATGGGAAGAGATGCGACGCAAGATGCAGACGGAGATTGAACTTTTTTCAAAAGAAGCGGCAGGTGATTCTCCGGGACTTGTGGAGCATTTACAGGCAGAGAACCGGAAGCGTTATGACTACCGGGAGTTTCTGCGGAAGTTTTCGGTTCTAAAAGAAGAGATGCAGGTGGATATGGATTCCTTTGATCCGATCTACTATAATCTGGGATTGGAATTATATGGAAATATGCCTCTGATCGAGCCTTTGGAAACAAAAGAGATGAAGAAAATCGAAGACTTTGTGATTGTTTTGGATACATCGATGTCCTGTAACGGCAGCCTGATCCGTCGTTTTCTGGAGGAAACGTACAGTGTGCTGTCTGAGTCGGAGAGCTTTTTCCGTAAGATTCAGGTACATATCATTCAGTGTGATGAAAAGATTCAGGATGATCAGGTGATTCATGATCAGCGGGAGATGGAGGCGTATCTCCAGGACTTTACAATCCGGGGATTTGGCGGGACAGATTTTCGTCCGGCATTTGCCTATGTGGATCAGCTTCTGAAAATGGGCAGCTTTCAGCGGCTGCGAGGACTTCTGTACTTTACAGATGGATATGGGATGTTCCCAGCGAAGATGCCGCCGTATGATACGGCATTCATTTTTATGAAAGATGATTATCGGGATGTGGATGTGCCGCCATGGGCGATCAAGCTGATACTGGATACCAAGGCACTGGAAAGAGAGAGGACAGCAGAGCATTATGAATATTAAACAGGCAAAACAGGAAATCATAGATACTGTACAGGCGTATCTTCTGAAAAACGAGTATGATGAATATGTGATACCACGGGTACATCAGAGACCGGTACTTCTTCTGGGAGCACCGGGAATCGGAAAGACACAGATCATGGAACAGGCAGCCAGAGAGTGTGGTGTGGCACTGGTCGCTTATACGATCACACATCACACCAGACAGAGTGCGATCGGTCTTCCATTTATCTCTAAGAAAGAATATGGAGGCAGGGAATATTCAGCGACAGAGTACACGATGAGTGAGATTGTGGCGAGCATTTATGACCGTATGAGAGAAACCAGACTTACTGAAGGAATTCTGTTTATCGATGAGATTAACTGTGTTTCAGAGACACTGGCTCCGGCGATGCTGCAGTTTCTGCAGTGCAAAACTTTTGGAAATCATGAAATTCCAAAAGGCTGGGTGATCGTAGCAGCAGGTAACCCACCGGAATACAACAAATCCGTCCGTGATTTTGATGTTGTTACACTGGATCGTGTCAAGAAGATCACAGTAGAACCGGATTATCGTGTCTGGAAAGAATATGCATTCAAAGAAAATATTCATCCTGCAATTCTTTCTTATCTGGAACTTCGAAATAACTGTTTCTATCAGATGGAAACAACGATTGATGGCAAACAGTTTGCAACGCCGCGTGGCTGGGAAGATCTGTCAAGAATCATGGAAGTTTATGAGAAGCTTGACAAGAATATCACGGCAGATGTGGTCGGACAGTATATCCAGCATGAGCGGATTGCAAAGGAATTTGCAGAATATTATGAACTCTATCAGAAATATCAGCAGGATTATCAGATCGCAGAAATCCTGAAAGGACAGCCGTCAGAGGCAATGGTCAAAAAAGTTTCTCATGCGTCATTCGATGAGCGAGTCAGTGTGGTTAACCTGCTATTCTCAGGCGTTCGCCAGGCAGTACGTGATGCTGTTCTTCAGGAAGATGTGCTGGAAAAAGTTTTTGAAGTGCTTAAAAGCCTGAAAGAACCACAGGAAGGTGGAAATCTGGTACAGCGTCTCGGAGATTTTGTGGATAACCTTCGGGCAGAAAGAGAACGTAAACAGACAGAGGGGCTTCTGGAGCGAAGAGAGGATCGCACGATCCGAAAAGCTGTTGAAGTGCTGGAAGGATATGTGACGCTTCTAAAAAAAGAGCAGACAGAAAACTGGGAAGAAGCCTTTGACATTGTAAAGAATGCTTTCGGAGAATACCGTGCGTCCTGGGATGCTGTCTGGGACGAGTCAGGTTCTACGCTGGAATATGCATTTGATTTTATGGAGGCAGCATTCTATAACAGTCAGGAGATGGTAATTTTCGTATCTGGTATTAATACAGATTATTCCTGCGTTCGTTTCCTGGAAACGTATGAATGTGAACGCTATATCCGCTACAACCGGGATCTGTTGTTTGAAGATGCGAGCCAGGAAATCCGAAGAAGGATAGAAGAACTGTAAAACAGAGAGAACAGTAACCTGTAAACATATGGAACTGTTATCTGTAAGTTATAAGGGAAGGAGAAGATTATGAAAAAACAAAGTAAACTTATGACATTTCTGATGTCACTTCTGTTGGCATTTATGCTTGTAGTTCCGGGAAATGCAGTTTCCACGCAGGCAGCAGGACAGGGTGATATGGCTGTACATTTTATTGATGTTGGCCAGGGACTGGCAATCCTCGTCCAGTCAGGAGGAGAAAATCTTCTTTATGATGGTGGAAATCGGGCACATGCGGATGAAGTGGTACAGTATCTGAAAAATCAGCAGGTAGAGACCATTGATTATATGATCTCTTCTCATTATGATGAAGACCACCTGGGTGGACTGGTCAAATGTCTGGATAATTTTGAAGTGGAACATGTGCTGGGTTCTGATTATGTACATACCTCAGATCTGTTTAATACATTTATGAATACTGCTACTGCACATGCGATCATTGTGGAGTATCCGTCTGTCGGAGATACTTATGAGTTTGGAACTGGCAGCTTTACTGTCATGGCGCCGGATGGGATTTCCCAGAACAGCAACGATAACTCGGTAGTCATCCGTCTGGTTAACGGAAACAACAGTTTTATGTTTATGGGAGATGCAGAAGAGACCAGTGAACAGGATATGATCAGTACAGGAATGAATCTGGACTGCGATGTGTTAAGTCTTGGACATCATGGTTCTGCATCTTCGACTTCCTGGGATCTTCTGGAGGCATCTACACCGTCCTGGGCAGTGATCAGCTGCGGACAGGACAATTCTTATGGACATCCGGCTGCATCGACCATGGAAAAACTGAGAGATATGAATATTCCGGTTTATCGTACAGATGATCAGGGAACAATCATTGCTCTTTCTGATGGAGACACAATAAGCTGGAATCAGGAACCATGTAATGATTATACGGCGGGAGATGCAAAGCAGCAGAGTGCAAACAGCGATACCTCACAGGCAGCACAGTATTCTTCAGAAGATACTGCTTCTGCACCGGCAGTAGAAACAGAGACACCGGATACTTCTTCTGATACACAGGGACGCACCGTATGGATTTCTGCAACCGGAAGCAAATATCACAGCAGACCAGACTGCGGAAATATGAACCCGAACAAAGCGACACAGGAAACAGAGGCACAGGCACTTTCACAGGGATATGAAGCCTGCAAAAAGTGCTGGTAAAAAATTAGTAAGTCCTGTAGAAATCCTGGACAAAACGAATAAACTGGCGCACATGTGGCTTCAGAATACGGTTTTTACTGTAGACAATATAAAAAGTTCTTTTATGAGCAGATTCTTCAAGTGGAAAAAGAAGGATCTGCTTTGTTTTTTGCAGATCGATCGTAGAGCGTGCGGAAAGAATGGAGATTCCCAGTCCGTTCACAATGGATTTTTTGATACTTTCCAGGTCATTCATGCGGGCAATCACATTGAGGTCACTGGATGTAATACCGAGTTTTTCCAGAAAGATATCCATTTCCTTCTTAGTGCCGGAACCTTTTTCACGGATAATGATCGGATCTTTCATAAAATCCTGAAAGGTGATTGCATGATTCTGCATTTCCAGATAATGCTGGGTTACCGGGGTTGCAATGACAAGTTCGTCCTGACAGAAAGGAAGAAAGACACAGCTCTCATCGCTGGTATTCTGTCCAACCAGCGCCAGGTCCACAGTGCCGTCAAGGACGCGGTTGATGGACTCTGCACTATCTGTCTGGATAGAGTGAAAATAAGTATCCGGGTGCGTTTTTCCGTAGGCAGCCAGGATTTCCGGCAGCAGATAGGAAGACGGAATCGTGGATGCAGCAAGGTCAATCATATGTTTCTGGACACCAGTGAAATTTTCGAGAAGGTTGTTACGAATCTCCAGCATGCGTACAGCACTGTCGTAGAGCTGGTAACCTTTTGTAGTGATCGTCGTTTTTTTGGTGGTGCGGATGATAAGTTTTGTATGCAGCTCTTCCTCCAGTGAACGTACATGTGCACTGATGGTTGGCTGGGTGAGATAAAGCTTTCGTGCTGCTTCGGAAAAGCTTCCATAATCAACAACGGCAACAAAAGCCTCTAATTGTTTGAATTCCATGATGTGATACCCCTTGATAATGAAAAATTACTGAAAACGGGTGAGTAGTAGCATATAAAAATGAAAGTTTATAAATGATATGGAGAACCTGTAATCTCTGCAAGGGCATGCAGAGCAAGATCAACTTCGTGATGTGTGTTTTCTGGTCCGAAAGAAAAACGAATCGTTCCTTCTGGGTAAGTGCCAAGTGTTTTGTGTGCACTTGGGGCACAGTGAAGTCCGACACGTGTCATGATTCCGTAAGTGTCATCCATTTCATAGGCAACGCGTGCCATATCTGTTTGTAATGTCTGGACAGATACGACAGAAGTACGTTCTATCGTATTATGTTTTCCTATTGCACGAAGAGTTGATTCAGACGGATCCATCTGCATGAGTCCATTGATAAAATACTGCGTTAATTCCAGTTCATGTTGGTGAAGCCTGTCCATATCTGTCTGCTCCAGATCACAGAGTGCTGCATGCAGACCGAGAATTCCGGGAATGTTTGGTGTTCCTGGTTCGAATCGATCAGGAAGAAAAGACGGAACTTCTTCTGTATGGGAAACACTTCCGGTTCCACCGCTTAAGAGAGGCTCGATTTGGGAGGCGAGTTCATTACGGATCAGAAAACCGCCGGTACCCTGTGGACCGCGAAGACCTTTATGTCCGGTGAAAGCAAGAGCGTCCAGCTGAAGTGCCTCCATATCGATTGGGACAGTACCGGCTGTCTGGGCAGTATCCAGGATAAAAAGAAGTCCATGTTTCTTACAGAATTTTCCAAGTTCCTGTACCGGCATTATGGTCCCACAGACATTAGAAGCGTGCAGACAGACGAGAAGCCGGGTGTTCGGTTTAAGAAGTTCTTCTGCTTTTTCTATAAGAAGAGAACCGTCCGCAGAGCATGGAATACGGTCAAAAGTGACTCCATACCGGGCAAGCTGTACCAGCGGACGCATGACCGCATTGTGTTCCATAGAGGAAACAAGTACATGGTCTCCGGATTTCAGCAGTCCTTTCAGAAGAATATTCAGACTGGTCGTGATATTGGGAGTGAAGATTACATTTTTGCCTTTTCCGGATGTGAAATGAAACAGGCGGAGAAGCTGTTCGCGAGTCTCAAAGATCTGTTCTTCAACAGAATAGGCAGCCTGATAACCTCCACGGTTCACATTGACAGCAGAACCATTCAGGTAATCGTAAACAGCCTGTGCCACGGAGGGAGCCTTTGGATAGGAAGTACTTGCCTGATCCAGATATATTTTTGCCATAACTATAACCTCGATTCAGATATTCTGATAACAGATATTAGGATTATTTATAAAATATTTCTATAAATAGCTATAAAACAAGACTATAATGAATTAGCTTTTTTGTCAATGAAATGTTATTATTTTATAC
>SKEF01000618.1_pt1 | contig 35631 bp, 31 predicted proteins | sample 4826691 | NCBI WGS metagenome assembly SKEF01 (sample SAMN11008816, study PRJNA524170) | human gut metagenome | biome: Human fecal sample; material: Feces; isolation source: fecal sample from pouch patient p23, p27 | host: Homo sapiens | place: Israel: Tel-Aviv | collected 2016-08-24
GCGGGTACAGAAAGCAGAGCTGACCTACCAGAAGCAGAGCCAGAAGCTGAACAAGCTGGCTCCCATTATGGAAGGTTTGGAAAACCTGTCAGCACAGTATTCCCAGCGGCCAGAGGAATGGGTGCCGGAGGCAGGTACCTTTGAAACGGCCAAGAGCTACCGAGAAAAGAAAGCCGTGCCGCTCATCAAAAAGCTGGTGCAGGTGATCTTCTCGCTGCATCGGAAGTATTGGGAGATGAAGCATGACCGTGACAAGTATCAGAGCTTCTACCGCAGTGAAAAGGATGCGATCCGGAATCTGAAAGAGCGTCTGGAACAGGCCGAAGCAGAGAATGAACGGCTTTATGCGATAAAACGTGACTTTGAAAGAGTGTGGAACTACTTCGGTGCGAAAAAGATGAATCAGGCCATTGGACTTATGAGGGAGCAGGAGCAGACAGCAAAGCAAGACCAGCAAGAGAATCGTAAGAACAGTATAGAACTGTAAGTGCAAAGCAGTAGAACCCCCGTCAGCCCAACGCTGGCGGGGGTTCTGTACATATCAGACGGTTCTTTAATCAAAAAGTTCCGGGGCAACATCGGACAAAGAGAAGCCGGGAATGTCATTCTCAGCCTTGTAGGTACCATCTTCGGCCAGAAACTCGACCTTTGCAAAGTCTTCAACTGGAATTTCGGATTCACGGACATACCAGTTCCGATAATCGTCCGCAGTCTGTTTCAGGGTGGAGGCAATGCTGCGGTCAGCATTGTACTTGTCGTAGAAAGCTCGCCAAGGCAGATACCGCCAAATTTTACCCTCGGTCTTGATGGTGATGCGGCACATGATTTTATCGTTGGACAGACCGGTATTTTTGGCACCTGCACGGTCGTTAGCTGTCATCCAGACAACAGGGTGGTAGTTTTCGTATTTGTCAACAGCTTTAACACCAATTTCGTGTCCATTAAAGAACATCGGTTCCTTATGGAAAGTCGCGTTATCATATTTCAAATTTGAGGGTGCTAAAACCAGCTTCCCGGTGGCAAGAATCATCCGATACTTGATAAGGCTGGTGTAGTGATACAGATTTTCGGGCAGTTTAGTCTTTTTTGCACGTATCGTTTTAAAAAAGTGTTGATAACTACGATTGAATAGTATATAATAAAGGTAGGAGAGGGGAATCGCAGGTGAAAAGACTATTTGTAATGACCGCCGGATTTGAAAAGTCATGGGAACATATGGGGCTTGGCGATGAAGAATTGCGGGAGCTTCAGAATGTTTTGCTCGAAAATCCGGATGCTGGAGATGTGATTCCTGACTTGGCAGGAGCACGTAAAATCCGGATTCCATTGACCGGACGAGGAAAGTCTGGCGGTGGGCGCGTGATTTATGTGGATGTTGTGGTGAAGGAGCAAATTTTCTTGCTCCTTGCTTATCCCAAAAATGTGCAGGCGGACATGAACCCTGCACAGAAGAAAATTATTCGTAATTTGATTGAAACCATAAAGGAGGCTTGACTTATGGAAAACTTCGATTACTTTGACGCTTTGAAGGAAAGTCTTGAGCAGGCCGTTGACTACACAAAGGGCGATAAAAGCCGTTGCCGTACAGTGGTGCGGGAAACGCCGATTCCTGCATATAAGGCAGATGATGTGGCCCGGACACGCAAGGAACTAAAACTTTCCCAGAGAGGACTTGCAACGGCGCTTGGTGTTTCTCCGAGAACAGTTGAGTCGTGGGAGGCCGGAAAAAATGCACCGTCTGGTGCTGCACAACGGCTGCTCTATCTGTTTGAATGTGATCACACGTTGGTGGAGCGCTTGGTGGCTCGCTGAGATTGAGTTTTTATCGACAGGGTATGATATCGCTTTGACGGCAATTTCCTGCACACTCAAAGTCACACAATAAACGAAGTGTGCCATTGCACCAAACAGGCTCGTGCCAATCAGATGTCGGAACGGGCCTGTCAGAGTAACATTGGGTGGAGTAGCACCTTGACACATTTAATTTTGATGTCATATTTTGATATTGCGAAAGAATTTTTCAAAAAGCCTTGACAGGCCTGGGGTTGGTATGGTATTATATGAGCGGACAAGAAGAAAGCCCCCAGATGACAGTTCCAGCTGTATCTGAGGACTTCCCACGTACGATCATAATAGACGCATTGTTATGATACCAGATTTCTGGGCTTTTGTCAACGTGGGCTTGTACTATCTCAAAGAAGGAGGACGAGTGCATGTCCATGTGTTTTTATGTGAACAGCAACGCTCAGCCGAACGGTGACCATGAGGTTCACCGCTCGGACTGTAGTTGGTTGCCGAGTGCGGAGAACAGGGTCTACTTAGGCTGTTTCAGTACCTCGCGGGAGGCTGTTAATGCTGCCCGGGAGTATTATCGTCAGGTAGACGGTTGTTGCTTCTGCTGCCCGGAAAGTCACCACTCTTGACGGCAGGAATGGCCCGCCCCGTATACGGGCGGGCCATTTTTTGCGAGGAGGGAAATGTTAAGTTATGATGATGCAGATCTCGGAACTTGTAAAAGCCCAGGGCGGTCTGGTACTGAGCAGGAAGGAAACTAAGGCTTCCGGAAACGGTGGCTGCCCGTACAAAAGGCTGACGCTCCGTGCATTGACAGAGGGTGGAGAAATCGACAGCAGTGCTCTGGAGGACTTTTGCGCCAGTGAGACACTGAACCATGCTTGGTTTGCGTCCCCTGGAGATGTTGTGATACGACTCTTTTTACCGCTGTGCCCCGTAGTGATTGAAGAAGGGCAGGAAAAGCTGCTTGTTCCATCGCAGCTTGCCATCCTGAAGGTGAAGGACTGCACAATTCTGTTGCCAGAATTTTTGAAGATCTCACTTTCACAAAAAGAAATTCAGGAGAAAATCCGGAGAATCGAGAGCGGAACTACCCAACGAGTGGTAAAACTTGGTACCATTATGGAACTGCAGATTGAAGTTCCTGATAAGGAGACGCAGAGGCGGGTCGTTGAGATGGATACGCTTTGCCGCAAAAAGGAGCGAATGTACCTGAAACTGATGGAGCAGGAACGGCAGCTGACTGAAATTGCAATCAGGAAGATCATGGGAGGAACGTTGAGATGACGACGAAAAAAGATATTGAAAGCGCTTTGATGCGCGGCGCAGACACGCTGCGGGATACCATTGACGCCGCAAACTATAAGGATTACGTTCTGCCGGTGATGTTTGTCAAATACCTGAGCGATTCGTATACCGACGCAGTGGAAGAACTGAGCAAACAATACTCCGGTATCCGTCTGGAACGCCAGAAAAAATATCTGCCGTTCATGGTCGCAGAGGGGTGCTCATTCTATGATCTGTATCAGCAGCGCTTTGCTGACAATATCGGGCAGCTGATGAATGCGGCGATGCGGCAGATCGAGGCGGATAACAATCAGCAGCTTGCCGGTGTGCTGAGCGCAGTGGATTACAACAGTGAAAATGCGCTTGGTACCCGGGAACATAAAAATGCCATCCTCCGGGATCTGCTGGAGGATTTTGAACCTCTGGATCTTCGGCCGTCTGCGATCGAAGTCAAGGAAGGGCAGGTGCCTGCAGATGTGATCGGCGATGCGTATGAGTATATGATTGGTCAGTTTGCAAGCATGGCGGGCAAGAAGGCAGGGTCTTTCTATACTCCTGCGGCTGTTTCTGAGATCATGGCACGCATCGTGGACGTGCAGCCCGGGGAACGTGTCTACGACCCTACCTGCGGATCTGGCTCCCTGCTGATCAAAGCCGCAAAAAAGCAGAACAGCAAGGAAGTATCTATCTATGGGCAGGAGGTCAACGGTTCTTCAGTCGCCATGGCAAAGATGAATATGTACATCCACGAAATTCGGGATGCGAAGATCGGCTGGGGCGACACCCTTGCTAATCCGGTGTTTCTGGATGCAGACGGAAATCTGCTGCTGTTCGACGCCATCGTTGCCAATATGCCGTTCTCTAAGGACAAATGGGCATCTGGCTTCAACCCTGGCGGCGAATCCTCTGGAAAGGGTAAAAAAGAGTTCAAGATGGAGGCATCACTGGACAAATTCCATCGGTTTGACTGGGGCGTGCCGCCTGCAAGTAAGGGCGACTGGGCATTCCTGCTCCACATGATCGCCAGCCTGTCCGTAAACGGCCGGATCGCGGCGGTCGCACCGCATGGCGTACTGTTCCGTGGCGCGGCAGAGGGCAGGATCCGCCAGCGGGTGGTAGAAGAAAATCTGCTGGATACTGTGATCGGCCTCCCGGAGAACTTGTTCTATGGTACGTCCATCCCGGCGTGCATCCTTGTGTTCAAAAAGAACCGTCCTACCACGGATGTCCTGTTCATTGATGCCAGCAAAACGGATAAGGCAGGCAACCCGCGTTATATCAAGGCAACGAACCAGAATGAACTGGGACAGGAGCATATCGACGCTATTGTAGACGCTTATCACAGCCGTACAGAGCAGCCCGGATTTGTGCATGTGGCAACGCGGGAGGAAATTCAGAAAAACGAATACAACCTGAACATCCCGCGCTATGTGGACACCTTTGAAGAGGAAGAGGTCGTGGATATCGCTGCTATACAGGCAAATATCGCCCGTCTGAAACAGGAGATTGCCGAAGCGGAAGCAAAGATGGATGTGTACCTGAAAGAGCTGGGCCTGTAACAACGCAAAGAGTAAGGAGGTCACACGATGACCAATATGATTTACACAGCAATGCCTGCGTTGCCGAAAAAACATCATACCAATGCAGTTGTTTTGCCAAGCGAATGGAATGCCTACCCGTTGAGTTCCATCGTGGAAGAAATTTCTGAAACGGTTGGAACCAGAAAAATCGAAACCATCAGCATTTCAGCAGGAATAGGATTTGTCAATCAGGCGGAAAAATTTGGAAGAGAATTATCGGGAAAGCAATATGAAAAATATATTGTTTTACACAAAGGAGATTTTTCATACAATAAAGGAAATTCTAACATATACCCCCAGGGCTGTATTTACCGCCTGAATAATCGAACAGAGGCGGCAGTGCCAAATGTATTTGAAAGCTTCCGAGTGTCTGTTGGAAATCCGGATTATTATGAGCAGCTGTTTCTCAGCGGCTTTTTGAATAGACAATTGTATTCCAAAATCAATCGCGGTGTCCGAGATAATGGCCTATTAAATTTGAAGGGAAAAGACTTCTATAGTTGTGAAGTTCCTTACCCCCCTTTGGCTGAACAGGAACGCATTGCGGAAATTCTTATACAATGCGACCGTGTGATCGAGTTGAAAGAGCAGAAACTCGATGATCTGAAACAACTGAAAAAAGAATTCCTGCGGAAAATGTTCCCTGCAAAAGGCTGCGATACGCCGGAAATTCGCTTTCCGGGATTTACTGGCGCTTGGGAACAGCGGAAGTTGATAGATGAAGTCACATCTATTGATACTGGCAAAAGTAAATTCACTCCACAAAAGTCGGGAGTGTATGAGATCCTTGGATCAACATCAGTGATTGGTTATGATGATTCATATGATTATGAAGGCGATTTCCTGCTGACAGCTCGTGTTGGTGCTAATGCCGGTGAACTTTATCGACACTCCGGGAAAGTCAAAATTAGCGATAATACTGTATTTATCAAGGGTGAGCAATTAGACTTTATTTATTATGCGTTACTGCATTTTGATATTAAACGTCTTTCATTTGGAACAGGTCAACCACTGGTAAAGGCAAGTGAATTAAAAACGCAAGATATTATGATGCCGGTGGATAGCGACGAACGTTCAGCTATTAGCACTTATTTTTCCAATCTCGACCACCTTATCACCCTTCATCAACGTGAGCTGGAGGAGACGAAAACCTACAAAAAAACATTGGCAAAACTGCTGCTGACAGGGATTGTCCGGGTACAAGGATAACAACAAAAACAGCTAGCGGAGTTTCCTGCAGGCAGCAGGACAGAGGAAAATGATATGCCGGACCACACGATTTTTAACGAACGCCCCGAGTCACAGGATCGGGCACTGAAAGTAATTGAACGATTGGGCTATACCATTGTGCCCCGCAGCGAGGCGGAACGGAAGCGCGGCTCCCGGAAAGCAGTGCTGTTTACGGAAGAACTGCAGACGTTTCTGAGCAAACAAACCTACCGGTTTGGCAGTGAGACGAGGTACTTTTCTGGGGGCGCTATTGCCAGAGCGATGCAGGCGGTGGATCAGAACAGCGTGGCAGGGCTTTATGCCGCAAATAAGGAAATCTACGAACTGATCTGCTCCGGCAAGAGCATGGAGGAAGAACTCCCGGATGGCACCCGGCAGTCGTTTGATATCCAATATATCGACTTTGAACACCCGGAGAACAACACGTTTCAGGTGACCGACGAGTTCGAGGTGGAACGTCCGAACGGGAGATTTGCCCGTCCGGATCTTGTTGTGCTGGTAAACGGCATCCCGCTAGTCGTAATCGAATGTAAAAAATCCAGCGTGGATGTTATGGAAGGCGTGACGCAGAATATCCGGAACTGGGGCGAGGACTATATCCCGCATCTGTTCCGCTATGCACAGCTTGTTATGGCAATGAACCCGGATAAGGTGTTGTATGGCACCTGCGGTACACCGGCAAAATATTTTGTGTCCTGGCATGAGGATAACAAGGATTGGCTGAATGACTGGTGCAGAAAATGTTCACCGGATGGACAGATCCGGGAACAGGACCGTGCGCTGGTATCGTTGCTGCATCCGGAGCGGCTGCTGGACCTGATCCGCAACTTTATCATCTACGATAACAATGTAAAAAAGATCTGCCGCTATAAACAGTATTTTGCGGTTAAAAAGTGCATGGATCGCATTTTGCTAAGAGACAATGCGCACACCAGAAACGGTGTTGTCTGGCATACGCAGGGCAGCGGCAAAACGATCACGATGATTATGCTGACAAAGATGATCACCCGGGAGAGCATGAAACCCGAAAGCCAGATCCGGGAACCGCGGTTTATTATGGTCACGGATCGTGTCAATCTGGATAAACAGATCCGAGATAACTTTATCCATACCCAGATGAGTCCCCACCGAGCCAAAACCGGCAAGGGGCTGATCGAACTTTTGCAGGACAACAGCAATATGGTCATTACAGCACTGGTGAACAAGTTTGAAGCAGCAGTCAAGCAGGAATACTGCAATGATAGCAAGAATCTGTTTCTGTTCATCGACGAGGGACACAGAACGCAGTATGGAAAACTCAATCTCTACATGAACAAGGTGCTCCCGAATGCCGTCAAGATTGCCTTTACTGGCACACCACTGATCCAGAAGCAGCCGAAGGATACGAGTCGGAAGATTGTCCCGGCAAAGGACACCTATGCCAAGTTTGGCCCCCTGATTGACAAATACACCCTGCAGGATGCTATCGATGATAAAGTCACAGTGCCCATCGTGTACGAAGGTCGTGTGATTCCGCAAGAGGTCACAAGCCAGCAAATCAATGAACATCTGAAGCACATCACGGTGGGGCTGACCGAAGATGCCCGGAAGGATCTGGAAGTCAAATACAGCCGTTTTGTTACGCTGGCACAGACAGAACAGCGCCTGAACATGATCGCGTTCGATCTGCACGAGCATTTTGTCCATTATGTGCGGCCCAAGGGATTCAAAGCGATGCTGACATGCTCATCTCGCGCAGAGGCGGTCCAGCTGTTCTACAAACTCCGGGGTCTTGGTGGAATCACGCCGGCGGTAGTTATTACACCTAATTCTGCAAAAGAAGGCGACGATGAAACTAATACGCCGCAGTCTTTGAAGACCATTGCAGAGTTCTTTCGCAAAGAGGTCGATCCACTTTTCAAAAATAATTATGATGCCTATGAAGATTCGGTGACAGGACGCTTCACAGACCCAGACGGTGACGTGGATCTGCTGATTGTAAAGGACAAACTCCTTACCGGATTTGATGCTCCCATTGCCGCTGTGCTGTATGTGGATAAAAAATTGCAGGACCATACCCTTTTGCAGGCCATTGCACGTGTCAATCGCGTTTATACGGACAAGGATTTTGGTCTGGTCGTGGATTACATCGGCATTTTCAAAAAACTGAACTCAGCACTAGATCTTTATAGTGACGAGCAGTCCGGCATGAATCTGTTCGACCGCACAGAGATCCAATCGGCCATTGCAACGATCAACGACGAAAAGACGAAACTTGAAGCACTGTATCAGGAACTGTGGGACATCTTTGACGGGATTGACCGGAACGAAACCAGTGCGAATGTCTGGCAGGAACGGCTACGGGAGTATGATCTCCGTAGAGATTTTTACGAAAAGCTGTCTGCTTTTGCCAAGATGGTGGACTTTTTGTATTCCAGCTATGAGCTGTTTGAACAGGTCGGTTTTGAGCGAGCTGAAATGTATCGCAAAGATTACCTGTTCTTCAAAAAACTGAAAGACAGCGTGACGCTCCGTTTCAATGACAGTGTGGATTTTTCAAGATATGAAGACGGCATTCGTCAACTGCTCAACACCTATGTCCATGCGAAAGATGCAAAGACTCTGATTGAGCCGCTGGATATTACCAATAAGGAAAAAATGCAGGAACAGCTGGCCAGACTTGGATCTGACGAAGCAAAAGCCGAAGCCATCCAGACCCGTCAGGTCGAGGTCCTGGAGAGCCAGAGATATGTGGACCCCATTCGCTATATGACCTTTATGGAGCGGATTAATAAGACGCTTCAGGATTATCAGGAGGAAAGGAATGGTGAAAAATACCTATCAGCGATGGAAAAAATGGCTGAGGATTACCGGACTGGCCGCAGCTCGGTGGAATACCCGGAAAACATCGTGGATGATGGTGATGCAAAATCGTTTTACGGTGCAGTGTGTGCCGGAATCAAAAAATCTCTGGACGGGCAGGAGGCAGAGCCCTCCGAATCGTTGGGTAAGCTGGCGCTGGACATCAAAGCAATCATTGTGGGCCATGCGAAACGCGACTGGCGGGACAATGTGATCGTCCACAGGAATATGAAAAAGGCATTGGACGATTTGCTGTTTGACTACATGGAAGATCAAAAGCTGGACTGGCCCTTGGATACAATCGACATCATCATTGACGAGATCATGATGATTGCAAAGAAAGGCTATTGACAATGGAAACCATCTGCATAACACTGCCAACATTCGGAGGTGCAGTGACGGTCAACCTTGATCGAAAAAAAATGAAGACCTGCCGCCTGAAGGTCTATCCGAATCAGAAAATTGTGCTATCGCTGCCGCAATCCGCCCCCGACGCATGGGCGAAATCGTTCCTTATGGAAAAGAGCGGCTGGATCGAGTTGAAATTGCAATCTTTCCAAAAAACTGTCGGCTATGCCGCAACCAAAGAGATTCGGAACGGATACTCTATCCGGATGCTGGGCGAAGATATGATCTTTGCATTGTCACAGTGCGAAAAGGAATGTGTATATGCAGAGGGAAAGAAGATTCGTATCTGCTGTAAGTCACCCGAGGATCAGGCGCATGTAAAGCAGTTGTTTGAGGCGTGGTGGCGCAGGCAGGCGAAAGAGATCCTGCAGGAACGTGTGCATGTTTGGTATCCCATCGTAGAAAAATATGGTGTTGCAATGCCTGAATTATCGATCCGGAAGATGAAGACACTGTGGGGAAGTTGCAGCGTTGCACGACATGTGATAACCTTTAACTTCTATCTGATCAAGGCCAGAACGCCCTATATTGATTATGTGGTCCTGCATGAACTGGTGCATTTTCTATATCCGAACCACAGCAAGCAGTTCTATGCCTTTCTCTCCAACTATATGCCCGACTGGAAAGAACGTAAGCTCGTTCTAGATCAGGAGGTCGTACACGAATTATAATATTGCTAAACTTAAAAAATCCTTCCTTCAAAGAAAATTCAGCTCTCGAAGGTGAACCTTTGCATTTGCGCAGAACATTGCAAAGGTTGAGACGAATGTTCAGGTAAAGTGGGACGCATAATAGGTAGTTGCATCAAGAGCTGAAACACGCTATAATACAGTCAGAGGTTGTGGCTCTGCGTGATACTATCCTGATACTAAAAAATCAGCAAGCCACATCTACCACAACAATCTCATGGAAAAGTGAACATCCAAGGATAGACGTACTAAACAAATTTGTTTAGTAAGAATCTGAACTTACCGAGCTTGAATAATGGAATTACGCGAACTTTCAACGTTGCTATGAGCAAAATCGAAAGAAAAATCGCGCTGTGACATTAGTTTGACATTAAGCTGCGAAAAAGCACACAGAATTATAATTCAACGAGCCTTCGCGGTTTAACATTTGAGAATAATTTGAAAGCCCCGGAAAGTTACGAGTTTACGTTTCTTTCCGGGGCTTTTTGACATTATTGACATTAAGAAAATGCCCTGACATTATCGAAAATAGATGATACTGAATCGACAGTAAGGTGGCATCATACATATACTCCTTTTATGATTTTTGTAAGTTTGCATTCAATGTCTTAATCCGCAAAATATAAACCTTTTATGAAATCCTCTTGACAAAGTGGGAACGGGCAGTATAATAAAAATGAACATTGTTCATATTGAGGGTGACCACATGAATACAATCGTAACCTCCAAGGAAGATATCTTAAAAAACAGCCGTGAGCTTATCCGGGAAAAGGGCTGGGCGGCGGTCAGTATCCGTTCTGTCGCCTCGGCATGCGGGGTCTCGGTCGGCTCGATCTACAACTATTATGACTCCAAGGCTGAGCTTATCAGCGCCACGGTCGAGAGCGTCTGGTGCGAAATTTTCCACCGTCCGCAGGACGAGGCCGTATTTCAGGATGTGCAGACCTGTGTCAAATGGATGTACGAGCGCATGGCCTACGGCTGTGAGCAGTATCCTGGATTCTTCACACTGCACTCTCTCGGCTTTATGCAGGAGGACAAGGCCGATGGCAAACGGCACATGCAGCAAATCTGGCACCATATCTTAAACGGTCTTTGCACGGTGCTGCAACAGGATACCAAAATCCGTCCGGGCGCTTTTAACGCGCAATTCACCGTTGAAAAATTTGCCGATGTTCTATTTTCGCTGATGCTGTCTGCCTTGCTGCGGCAGGACTACGACCCCGCTGCTGTGCTGGAAATCGTGCGCAGAACCTTATATTGACTGCATTTTTTTCCCACACTGCTGTGGGAATTTTATAATGCCTAAAATGAACAGTGTTCACTCAAGAGGGACACTCCTAGGAAAGTTCATCGCAATATCCTGTTGCTGCTCGCCTGTCTTGTGTGGAGCGCTGCAAGCTTCAACATCCTGCGCTTTGAATGCAACTTTGCCGAGCAAGCCCTTGATGACCGTAAAAACGAAGTCGGCCCTGCAAAAAAATGCAGTGTTACAATCAATTTAATCTATCAACAAGGAGCAATCAACTATGCAAGCAATCGTAGAAACTGTTTTTGATGCTGTGTATCTGGTATCCGTCATCACCATCGGTATCCTGATGATTTGTGGCTGCAAGGGCAACCACCAGTTCAAGCTGTTCGGCCTGATGGCTGTCGTTCTGGGTGCCGGCGACTCGTTCCATCTGATTCCCCGTGCTCTGGCTCTATGCACCACGGGCTTTGAAAACTTTACCGTTCCTCTGGGTCTGGGTAAGTGGATCACCTCTGTGACAATGACTGTCTTTTATGTGCTGCTGTACTATGTCTGGCGTGAGCGCTACCGGGTCAAGGGCAACAATGGCCTGACTGCCGCCATCTACGGTCTGGCTGCCGTGCGTGTTATCCTGTGCATGATGCCGCAGAACCAGTGGCTGAGCGCCGAATCCCCGCTGTCCTGGGGCATTTACCGTAACATTCCTTTTGCACTGATGGGCCTGCTGATCATCGTGTTGTTCTACCGCAGTGCCAAGGAGCATGACGACTCGGCTTTTCGCTGGATGTGGATGACCATCGTGCTGAGCTTCGGGTTCTACATTCCCGTTGTTCTTTGGGCCAATACCGTCCCCATGATCGGTATGCTGATGATCCCCAAGACCTGTGCCTATGTGTGGACCGTTCTCATCGGTTATTCTGCTATGAAGAAGGAATGTAAGTGATTTGTTCACAGTACCGATTTATGAAATAAATTGCTTCGTAAAGATCCAAGCTTACCGAATTGGAATGATCTTTCTTGATAAAACTGGATCAGGTAAACTTGTAAGCCCCCTGCCGGTGATGAACCGACAGGGGGCTTTTTATGTGTGTACGGGTAGTTTAACAGAATACTTGATCTTTGCCGTGATTACGATGCATCCAGCAATTCGTCCGGGTCCTCGATGGCTTCTTCGATGGTCTCTTCCTCAGGAGTGGGTTCATCGACATCGGACGGAGCGAACAGGTCACGGATGGAGTCGCGCAGGAGGACGAGGCTGTTGTCAAGGTCGGCATCCTCGCTCAGCAGCTGCTGGATCATATCCGGCTTATCGGTGATCAGGTCGTCCACGCCGATGCTCAGCAGTTCGCTGGCATCCTCTTCGCGGTTGACGGTCCATGCGGAGATCGTCTTGCTGCGCTTATGGATCTGCTGCACCATACCGGAGGTGATAAAGGTGGACTGTACGCTGAAGAAATCTGCGGCAGGCAGATCGTAATAACTGCCCACGCCCAGTGCAAGGATATAGCCGGTCCGGATCTCCGGTGCCAGCTCCTTGACCTTGCAGAGGGTCTCATAACTCTGCGAGGTGATGGTGCAGTCCTGCGCAAAGCCTTTTTCGCGGATGATGCGGATGGTTTCCGCTTCCAGCTCCGGGGTGGCGGCATTGGGCTTGATCTCAATGTTCAGCTGGATCTTACCTTTGCACAGATCCAGCACTTCTTCCAGTGTGGGAACTTTGGCACCAGTGTACTTCTGGCCGAACCAGCGCCCGGCATCCAGCTTGCGAACCTCGTTATAGGTCAGGTCGTAGATGTTCTCGTTGCGGCCGGTGCAGCGGCGCAGGCTGGTATCGTGGGTCACCATGACCACGCCGTCCCTGGTCATCTGCACATCCAGCTCGGCCCACTCGCAGCCCTGATCGATGGCCAGCTGGAAAGCGGGCAGGGTGTTTTCCGGTGCGGCAGCGGAGTAGCCGCGGTGCGCGGTGACTACCGGCGCAACGCCGCCCAGCATGGAGAGCAGCTCGTCGTCTCTGGGCAGGGCAAGGTAACAGAATGCCAGCGCAAAGGTGAGCAGAGTAGCACCCGCAACCGATGCACCCAAAAGCAGCCTGCCGGTGGAACGGTGATGCTTTCCGCTCTGGACCGGCTCCGGCTCAGAGGGGAGAGGCTCCCGCAGGCGGCAGTGCAGCATGGCGAGAATCGTGCACTGCGCCATGGTGATGGCGCAGTCGATCAGGAACTGGAAGAAAGGCATCTCAATGGCCAGCGCCGCGCGGGACAGTGCAAACATGGCCTGTGTGCTCTGCAGCCCGACCGCGATGATGATGCCGTACAGCGGCACGGCAACCGCTGCCGTCAGCAGCAGGGAACGCAGGACGACCGAGAGGTTCCAGCGCAGCAGCAAAAGAAAAGCACGGAAGACGCGCCTGCGGATGCAGCAAAAGCTTTCCTTTACCGACTGCCACAGGCTTTTGCGCTCCAGCACGAACAGCGGCAGCACCAGCACCCAGCTGACACAGAGGAACAGCAGGGCGGCACCGGCAGCCAGATAGAGCAGGTAATACCGGCTGTTTGCCCGGATGACACCCATGATGTATTCCGGCACGGCAAGCTGCGTGATATAGTTATAGGCGAGGAAAAAATTGGTGAACGGGATCAGCACGGCGCTGTAGACCAGAACGAGCCAGTTCTGCGGCAGGAATGCGTGGCGGATATCCGCAAGAGAGGTGCGCAGCAGGGCGGGCAGGCGGATCGTTTCGCCCTTGCGGGCAAGATCCAGCCCATGCAGCAGGACGGAAAACTCATACAGCGCCCAGAACGCGGTCAGGATGGCAATGAGCGTGATGCACAGAATGATCGCGGGGGAGGAAAAGATATCAGAAGCGTTGTTGTTGCTCAGGTAGTGCATGGGTGCGAACCGCAGCGTGAGCGACCAGAGCTGCTGCATCAGGGGGACGAACAGCAGGTTCGTTGCAGCCTTATACAGGACGATGACCGCGAGCAGGGGGATCTCGGCGCGGCGGATGATAGCCCGGGCGGAGTGCTTCATGGAGTTGTAGGTTTCGTTGGAGGCGCGGAGTGAAGTGAGCAGATCTTTCAATTTGACATGGCCTTCCTTTTATATTCTGCAAAATGACCCGCCCCGAAGCTTCCCGGCGGGCTGTTCTGCGAAAAAAATTTACATATTAAATATAGTGTAACATAACTTCTTATAAAATAAAATGCAGCAGGGACAGACAGAATCCACAAAATTGAAAGAGAATTTTTGACAGCCGAGTATGCGGCGCAAAATGCCCGCAAAAAGGCGGGAAAGCGGAGAAACGATGAATCGTTAAAAAATTGTAGAACTTTGCGCGACAGATGTTGATTCGCATGGACTTTTATAGAATCTCTTGCATTTTTATGGAAAATTCAGTATAATAAAACTAATTTTGAAAGCTCACACAGACAACCAGGAGGTCTTACCATGGCTTCAAAGATCAATAAGGGAGAAATCCTCGCCAAGTTTTTTGATGACGGGGAATACACTGCACTGTTTGCTGACGGTGCAGTGAGCGCTGCCTGCGGCTATGCGGCAGGTCAGCAGGCTTACGCTGTTTACCAGAACGGCGAAGCTGTTACCGTAAAGGATGTTGAAAAGAACATCAAGGTTCTGGAGATGGCAGCTCAGACTGGCTGCCCGGTCGTCACCTTCTACAACTCCGTTGGCGCAAAGCTGGCTGAGGGTCTGGACGTGCTGACCGCCAGCGCAAAGCTGAATGCGCAGATCGCAAAGGTTTCCGGCGTGATCCCGCAGGTGGCTGTTGTTCTGGGTGTCTGCGGCGGCACCAGCGCACTGAGCGCTGCCAATGCAGATGTCTGCATCATGGCTGAGGGCGCAGAGCTGTTCTTTACCGCTCCGTTCACCTCTGCTGCCAAGGGCGATAAGGTGGCCGATGCCGGCACCGCAGCCGCCGCTGCAAAGGCTGGCGTGGCCGCTATTGTGGCACCCACTGCTGAGGAAGCTGCCGAGAAGGCTGCTCACATCGTGGGCCTGCTGCCGGCCAACAACCTGACCGGCCCTGCGATCTTTGAGTTCGAGCAGCCCACTGCTGCTCTGGCTGCCGGTGCAGAGCCTGCAAAGGCTGCTGCTGCCGTGGTCGATAAGGACAGCGCTGTGGAGCTGTATGCAGGCTTTGGCAAGTCTGTTTACACCGCATTTGCCACCGTGGGCGGCAACGCTGTGGGCGTTGTGGCCACCGGCAAGACCCTGTGCCACAACTGCGTGGCCAAGGCTTCCCGCTTTGTGCGCCTGTGCGATGCCTTCAGCGTGCCGGTGATCACCATTGTGGATACCGAGGGCTTTGTGCCCAGCGCGACCGATGACATTGCAGGCGGCATCCGTGAGGCTGCCCGTCTGGCTGCTACCTATGCCGACGCTACCACCGCAAAGGTGGCTGTGCTGGCTGGCAAGGCCGTCGGCCCTGTTTACACCGCTCTGGCTGCTGCCGATCTGCGCATTGCCGTGGCTGGCTGCACCGTCAGCGCACTGGAACCCAGCGCAGCGGTCAGCGTCCTGTACAAGGAAGAGATCGATGCTTCCGACAACATCATTGCAGCCACCAACGCAAAGGCTGCTGCTTACACCGCCGAGGTGTGCAGCGCAGCAAATGCAGTTGCCTGCGGCGCTGCTGACCTGACCTGCGATGCAGCCAATGTGCGTGCAAGCGTTGTTGCCGCACTGGAACTGCTGAGCACCAAGCGTGCTGCCCGCCTGCCCAAGAAGCACGGCAACATGGCTCTGTAATCGTCTGTATAAATCTTTTTGATACGATTTTGATTTGGAGGATCCTTCCATGAAGTACTACAATATTACCGTCAATGGCGTTGCTTACAGCGTCTCCGTGGAGGAGACTGCCGCTGGTGCTGCTCCGGTTGCTGCTGCAGCTCCTGCCGCACCCGCTGCTCCTAAGGCTGCTCCGGCTCCCGCTGCTGCTCCCAAGGCTGCTGCAGGCGCTGCTGGTGCCGTTGCCGTCAAGGCTCCCATGCCCGGCAACATTCTGGATGTCAAGGTCAAGGCCGGTGCATCCGTGAAGGCTGGCGACGTGCTGGTGATCCTGGAGGCCATGAAGATGGAGAACGAGATCGTTGCTCCGCAGGATGGCACTGTGGCTTCCATCAACGTCAACAAGGGCGACACCGTCAACTCCGGTGACGTTCTGGTTTCCATGAACTAAGGGAGAGGTGACAATCATGGCCAAAAAGCCGATCAAGGTTACTGAGGTCGTCCTGCGCGATGCCCACCAGTCTCTGCTGGCCACCCGCATGACCATGGATGAGATGCGTCCCATCCTGCCGGAAATGGATAAGATCAACTACTTCTCCGTGGAGTGCTGGGGCGGCGCTACGTTCGACAGCTGCATCCGCTTTCTGGACGAAGACCCGTGGGAGCGCCTGCGCATCCTGCGCAAGGAGCTGCCCCACCAGAAGCTGCAGATGCTGTTCCGCGGCCAGAACATGCTGGGCTACCGCCCCTACGCAGACGATGCCGTTGAGTACTTTGTGCAGAAGTCTGTTGCAAACGGCATCGACGTGATCCGTATTTTCGATGCACTGAACGATCCGCGCAACCTGCAGACCGCCATCAAGGCAGCCAACAAGGAAGGCGCTCATGTGCAGGGCTGCATCAGCTACACCCTCAGCCCCGTGCACAACAACGAGTACTTTGCAGCCTACGCCAAGACCCTGGAGGAGATGGGCGCAAACTCCATCTGCATCAAGGATATGGCCGGTCTGCTGACCCCCTATACCTGCTACGATCTGGTGAAGAAGCTGAAGGAGACCGTCAGCATCCCTGTTGACATCCACAGCCACTACACCGCAGGTCTGGCTTCCATGTCCATCCTGAAGGGCATCGAGGCAGGTGCCGACATCATCGATACCGCCATGAGCCCCCTGAGCCTGGGCACCAGCCACATGCCCACCGAGAGTCTGGTCGCTGCCCTGCAGGGCACCGATTACGACACCGGTCTGGATCTGAAACAGCTGAACGTTGTGCGCGCATACTTTGCAAAGCTGCGCGAGAAGTACATTGCCAACGGCCAGATCAGCCCGAAGAGCCTCGGCGTGGATGCAAACACCCTGCTGTATCAGGTGCCGGGCGGCATGTTCTCCAACATGCTCAAACAGCTGAAGGATGCCGGCAAGGAAGATAAGCTGGACGAAGTGCTGGCAGAGATCCCCCGCGTCCGCGAGGATGCAGGCTATCCGCCGCTGGTCACCCCCACCAGCCAGATCGTTGGTACGCAGGCTGTGTTCAACGTGATCCTGGGCGAGCGCTACAAGATGGTCACCAAGGAGTTCAAGGGTCTGGTCCACGGTGATTACGGCAAGACTCCCGCTCCCATCAAGCCCGAGTTCACCAAGAAGATCCTGGGCGACGAGCAGCCCATTACCTGCCGCTTTGCTGATACTCTGGCTCCTGAGATGGACAAGCTGAAGGCAGAAGCTGCCAAGTGGGCAACGCAGGAAGAGGATGTGCTGACCTACGCAATGTTCCCGCAGGTGGCACCCAAGTTCTTTGAAAAGCGCAATGCCAAGAAGCAGGGCGTGGACGGCGACCATGTGGACTACACCAATCAGTCTCATCCCGTCTGATCTTTCATAACGGATTCAGGGGCTTCCCGCTTTTGCGGCGGGAGGCTCCTTTTTGTGTTTTGCACCGGATCTGGCCCCAAAAATGGGCGGCGGCTCATTGACATGAAAATCCATCCATTTTATAATGAATCAAAATGGATGCAGCCGACACCCGGGCATCCCCGGAAAAAGAAGAGGTGATCTGCATGAGAAGCATCACGGTACAGCGCCTTGCGGAATTTACAGAGCAAGATTATGAATTTACCTTCGGCATCACCCGGAAGGAATTTGCCCAGATGCTGGAAGCACTGAATGCGGCTTATTGCAAGGAGCACCGGCGCAGGCCGCATTTTACCAAGATCACAATGCAGGATAAGCTGGTGCTGACTTTGCTCTACCGCCGCGAGTACCGCAGCATGGAGAACATTGCGGCAGAATACGGTGTCTCCCGCGATACCATTGCGGACAATATCCACTGGGTGGAGCGCGCACTGCTGAACGCAAATCTGCTGCAGAACAGCGTGACCTGCGTATATAAAACCAACTGAAACAGGCTCTGATACAGGATCGGAAGATTTTGTATCAGAGCTTTTTTGCTTTGCACCGTGTATTGCGGCCGGTTTTGGCGGCGGCACGCAACAGTGCACCTTGAATTTTGGGCCGAAGAATAGTAAAATGAAACTATATGTATCGTAACATGGGTTTGTGTACCCAAAGGCGGATACGTATACCGAAACTTGTAAGCTGAAACACTGAAAATGTAAGAACAGGAGAGCGTTATGATCTTAAGCATGACCGGCTTTGGCCGGGGGACTGCTGTGCGCAATGGCCGTGAGATCACGGTGGAGCTGCGCAGCGTGAATTCCCGCTACTTTGAGTATTCTTCGCGCATCCCGCGCACCTGCAGCTATCTGGACAGCCGCTTGAAAAAGCAGCTCAACGAGCGCATTTCCCGCGGCAAGGTGGAGCTGAGCATGACCGTGCAGAATGTGGACGCTGCCGATACGGTGGTGGCCGTCAACATGGAGCTGGCACGCAGCTACCAGCAGGCCATGCGGGATATTTCGGAACAGCTGGGTGTCAAGAACGATATCTCTGCGGGCGTGCTGACCCGCTTCCCGGATGTGCTCACCACCCGCCACGCGGATGTGGACGAGGAACAGCTGTGGGAAGATGTTTCTGCCGTTACCGCACAGGCGCTGGACCGCTTTGTGGAGATGCGCGCCGCCGAGGGTGCCAAGATGAAGGCAGATGTGGAAAACCGCCTGAACTTCCTCGAGGAGTGTGTGGGCAGGGTGGAGACTTTGAGCGCAGGCCGCGTGGAAGCCTACACCAACCGCCTGTACGAGAAGCTCAAGGTCATTCTGGAGGACCGCGATATCGACGATGCCCGCGTGCTGACCGAGGCCGCTATTTTTGGTGATAAGACCGCTGTGGATGAAGAAACGGTGCGCCTGCGCAGCCACATTGCGCAGTACCGCGATATCCTCAAGCTGGACGAGCCGGTGGGCCGCAAGTTGGACTTTTTGACGCAGGAGCTGAACCGCGAGACCAATACCATCGGCTCCAAGTGTCAGGATCTGGATATCACCCGCATCGTGGTGGATATGAAGGCGGAGATCGAAAAGATCCGCGAACAGATCCAGAATCTGGAGTGATACAGAAAATTCGGAGGGGTTTATGAAGCTCATCAACATCGGGTTTGGCAATATGGTCAGTGCAGGCCGTGTGGTGGCAGTGGTCAGCCCGGATTCCGCCCCGGTCAAGCGCCTTGTAAAGGAAGCGCGGGAGCGCGGAATGCTGATCGATGCATCCTATGGCCGCAGTACCCGTGCAGTGCTTATCATGGACTCCGATCACGTGGTGCTCTCGGCGCTTCAGCCGGAAACGGTGGCCAACCGTGCGGCAGGGCAGGAGGGCAAAACACCAGCAGAGGAGGAACAGACCCATGGCGAACGATAAATATTTGTTTGTGGTCTCCGGCGCGGCCGGTACCGGCAAGGACAGCGTGGTGAAGGCACTGCGCGAAGCGCACCCGGAGATCGAAAAGACTGTTTCCGCCACTACCCGCGCACCGCGTCCCGGTGAGCAGGAGGGCGTGGATTATTATTACCGCACCCGGGAGCAGTTCCAGCAGCTGATCGAGAACGATCAGGTAGTGGAGCACAACTTCTATAACGGCAACTACTACGGTACCCTGCGCGAGGAAGTGGACAAGCGCCTTGCAGCCCGGAAGGTGGTCGTTCTGGTCATCGATGTGCACGGCGCAGCGAACATCCGCCGCATGTTCCCGGGCGCGACCACCGTGTTCCTGCTGCCGCCGTCGGTGGAGGAGCTGGAGCGCCGTCTGCGCGGCCGCGGCACCGAGACCGAGGACAGCATTCAGGAGCGTCTTGCCACCGCCCGGCAGGAGCTGGCCCAGCAGGATAAATTCACCCTGAAGCTGGTCAACGACCGGGTCGATACCTGCGCCGATGCACTGTATCAGGCCATCTGCCAGCGCATTGGTGCCGCAGAATAATATTTGAAGGAGCTGGACGAATGCCCAAAACGGTAGGCGTTGCCGTCAGCAATGCGACCTTCCACTTTGATAAGCTTTATACCTATGCCGTCATGCCGGATCAGCAGAATGCGGTAAAACTTGGCAGCATGGTGCTGGTGCCCTTTGGCCGCGGCAGCCGCGCCCGCATGGGCGTGGTGCTGGCCTGCGATGCCGAGCCGGAAAGTGCAAAGCTGAAATATCTTTTCGATGTGGCCCCGGCTTCGGCCTGCCTGACCCCGGAACTGCTGCGGCTGGTGCACTTTTTGAAGGAGCGCACCTTCTGCACCTATTACGAAGCGGTCAAGGCGGTCATTCCCTATGGTGCACAGTACAAGCCTGCCGTGGCGGCAGACGGTGTAACGCCGGTGCTGCAAAAGCAGCTCACCCGCCACACCGAGAACTCCTACCGCCTTGTGGGCGGGCTGCCGCCAAAGCCGAAGCCGACAGCCAAGCAATTGGCGGCAGTGGCGCTGCTGGGCGGTGGGCCGCGCACCCTGAACGAACTGGAAGACAAGGGCATCAGCCGTGCCGTGCTGGATAACCTGTGCGCCAAAGGCGTGCTGGAATGCAGCAAGGTGAATAAATCCATCGACCTGTATTCGTCCATTCCGCTGAAAAACGAGCCGATCACCCTCACGCAGGAGCAGCAGACGGCTTACGATGCTCTGCTGCCAAAGCTGGAAGATGATGCACCCCACTCGGCGCTGCTCTACGGCGTGACCGGCAGCGGCAAGACGCTGGTGTTCTTAAAGCTCATTGCCCGCTGTCTGGAGCAGGGCAGGCGTGCGCTGGTGCTGGTGCCGGAGATCAGCCTGACCCCGCAGATGATCCTGCGGCTCAAGAGTCAGTTTGGCCGCCGGGTTGCGGTGCAGCACTCTGCCCTCAACCACACCGAACGCCTTTTGCAGTGGCAGATGATCCAGGACGGCGGCGCAGACATCGTGGTGGGCACCCGCAGCGCCATCTTTTCGCCGCTGGAAAACATCGGGCTCATCATCATCGATGAGGAGCAGGAGCACACCTACCGCTCGGAATCCGCGCCCCGCTATTCTGCCCACGAGGTGGCCCGGCAGCGCGCGGCGGAAAACGGTGCATTGCTGCTGCTGGCAAGCGCCACCCCCAGCACCGAGAGCTTTTACGCAGCCCAGCATGGCCGCACCCAGCTGGTGCGGCTGACCCAGCGCTACGGCGGCAACCCGCTGCCCACGGTGCAGATCGTGGATATGCGCGCAGAGCTGGCGGCAGGCAACCCGCGGGAGATCAGTCTGTCGCTGGAAGATGCCATCCGCCGCAATCTGGATGCAGGCAAGCAGACCATTTTGCTGCTGAACCGCCGGGGCTACCAGACCATGGCCCAGTGCGAGGACTGCCGCGAGGTGCTCAAGTGCACAAAGTGCAGCGTGCCGATGGTGTACCACAAAGCGGCGCACAAGGTATTGTGCCACTACTGCGGCAGCCAGATGGAACCGCCCACTGTGTGCCCCGCCTGCGGCGGCAAGCTGCAGTACCGGGGCTTCGGCACCCAGAAAGCCGAGGAAGAGCTGGCAAAGCTGTTCCCGGATGCGCGGGTGCTGCGCATGGATCAGGATTCCACTGCCGCAAAGGATGCCCACGAAAAGCTGCTGGCAAGGTTTGCGAACCACGAATATGACATCATGGTGGGCACCCAGATGGTGGCCAAGGGACTGGATTTTGAGGATGTGACCCTTGTGGGCGTGCTGGGCATCGACTCGCTGCTGTTTGCGCAGGGCTTCCGCGCGTATGAGAACGTGTTCAGCCTCATCACGCAGGTGGTGGGCCGCAGCGGACGGGCCAGAGACCCGGGCTTTGCCATCATCCAGACCACCGACCCCGATAACCCGGTGCTGAACCTTGCCGCCGCGCAGGACTACGATGCCTTTTTTGAGCAGGAGATCGCCTACCGCAAGCTGGGCCTATACCCGCCCTTCTGCGGGCTGTGCGTCATTGGCTTTGCAGGCGCAAAGGAGATCGAGGTGGCACGGGCGGCGGCGCGCTTTGCGGCCCTGCTGGGCCAGCAGGCGGCAAAACAGCCGGACCTGCCGCTGCGGGTGCTTGGCCCCACGCCCGGCAGCATTGAGAAAATCAACGACACTTATCGCTACAAACTTACCATCAAGTGCCGCAACGACCGCCGCTTCCGCGACCTCGTGCGCAGCACACTGGAAAGATACGAACAGGAAAAACTTCCGTCCAAGGCCACCGTTGCGGTGGACCTGCACTCGGACGGTGACATCTGATTTGGAGGTACCATAAATGGCAATCCGTAACATTGTAAAAGAGGGCGATCCCATCCTGAACAAGGTCTGCCGCCCCGTCACTACCTTTGATGACCGTCTGGCTACCCTGCTGGACGACATGCACGAGACCATGATCGCCGCCGACGGCGTGGGTCTGGCCGGCCCGCAGGTGGGCATGCTGCGCCGTCTGTTCGTGGTGTGGGACACCACCGACGCGCCCGAGGAGATCCCCGAAAATTACGAATATAAGTTCATCGACTTCGTCAACCCGGAAATTCTGGCTGTATCCGAGGAAGAGGAGACCGCCTACGAGGGCTGTCTGTCCTTCCCGGGCCACAACGGCGCTGTGACCCGCCCCGCCGCGGTCAAGGTGCGCGCACAGGACCGCCACGGTGAGTGGTTCGAGCTGGAAGCCGAGGATCTGCTGGGCCGCTGCATCCAGCACGAGAACGACCATCTGGACGGCATTACCATCATGCAGTCCAGCGAGTATTTCTATGAGGATACCGAAGAGGGCAAAAAAGCTGCCCGCGAAGCGAAAGGAAACAAGTAATGCGCATTTTGTTCATGGGCACGCCGGATATTGCCGCAGAGTGCCTCAAAGCCCTGTATGCCGCCGGGCATGACATCTGCGCGGTGTACACCCGGCGGGACAAGCCGGTTGGCCGCAAGCAGGTGCTTACCGCACCCCCGGTCAAGGAAGTGGCCCTTGCCCACGGCACGCCGGTGTTCCAGCCCCGCACCCTGCGGGACGGCAGCGAGGACGAGAACATCCGCGCACTGGCCCCGGAACTGATCGTGGTGGTGGCTTACGGCTGCATCCTGCCGAAGTCTGTGCTGGAAGCGCCGAAGTACGGCTGCATCAACCTGCATGTCTCCCTGCTGCCCAAGTACCGCGGCAGCGCCCCGGTGCAGTGGGCCGTGCTGAACGGCGATGCCGAGACCGGCGTTTCCATCATGCAGATGGACGAGGGCCTTGACACCGGCGATGTGCTCTGCTGCGAGAAGATCGCCATTGACCCGGAGGAGACCAGCGGCCAGCTGTTTGACCGCGTGACTGCCGTGGGTGCACGGGTACTGTGTGAGGTGGTGCCCGCCATCGCCGCCGGAACGCTGAAACCCCAGCCGCAGGATCATGAGAACGCCTGCCTTGCACCTATGCTGAACAAGGAGATGGCAGAGTTCCGCCTGACCGAATCGGCTGCCCACATCCACAACTGGGTGCGCGGCATGAACCCGTGGCCCGGTGCATGGTTCGTCACCTCCGGCGGCAAGAAGCTCAAGGTGATGGAGTGCCGTGCCGTGGAAGCTCACGGCGAAGCGCCCGGCACCGTGCTGGCCACAAAGCCGCTCACGGTGGCTTGCGGTGAGGGGGCCGTCCAGCTGCTGAATGTGGTGCCGGAAGGCAAAAAGCCCATGGACGGCACCGCCTTTGCGGCCGGTCAGCGCCTGAAAACGGGGGATATCCTCTGATGGCGGCGAATCCCCGCGCGGCGGCAGTGGCGGCGCTGGTGCGGCAGGAGCAGGATGGTTTTTCCAACCTTGTTCTGGATGCCGAACTCAGGCGCCAGCAGCTGGAAGGCCGCGATAAAGCTTTTGCCAGCGCCATCTTTTACACGGTGCTGGAACACCGGGGCACGCTGGACTACATCCTGTGCCAGTTCCTGCCCAAGGGCCTTGCCAAGCTGGATGCGCCGGTGCGCGAAATATTGCGCGCGGCGCTGGCGCAGGCCCGCTATATGCAGGTGCCGGTGTCCGCTGCGGTGAACGAAGCCGTCAAGCTGACCCGTGCCTTCAAAAAATCCAGCGCATCCGGTCTGGTCAACGCCGTACTGCGCAAGGCGTGCAGCTACGACCTGAGCACCGCAAGCTTCAAAAACGAAGTGGAGCGGCTCATGGTGCTTGGCTCTGCCGGGCGGGATGTGGCGGAATTTCTGCACAAAAACTACCCGGACGAAGCACTGGATATCCTTACCTACAAGGCCGACGGCGGCATGACCAGCCTGCGGGCGAACCCGCTGAAAGGCAGTGCCGATGAGCTTTGTGCAAAGCTGCTGGCTTCCGGCGCAAAGGAAGCAAAGCGGGGCATTGTGCCCGGCAGTGTGCTGGCCCGGTTCGAGGGCAGCCCGGCGGAAAATGAGCTGTTCCGGCAGGGGTACTTCCATGTGGAAGGGCAGGCCAGCCAGCTGGCGGCGCTCTGCGTGGACGCACAGCCCGGAGAAACAGTCATCGACCTGTGCGCCGCGCCCGGCGGCAAGACCATCCTGCTGGCCGAGCAGATGCACAGCACCGGCAGGCTTTACAGCTGCGATGCCGCCGAGAACCGCGTGGGCCTGATCCGCACGGCAGTGCAGCGCATGGGCCTGACCAATGTGGAAGCCCTGTGCAACGATGCCACAAAGGTGAACCCGGCCCTGCCGCAGGCAGACCGCATTTTAGCGGATGTGCCCTGCAGCGGCCTTGGCATTCTGGCAAAAAAGCCGGATCTGCGCTACAAAAAGCTGGAACCGGCCCGCGAAGCTGAATTATTGGCCACGCAGTCGGCCATCCTCGATACGGCGGCACAGCTGCTGAAAGCGGGCGGCAGGCTGGTGTACTCCACCTGCACCATCGACCCGGCAGAAAACCAGCAGCAGATCGCGGCATTTCTGGCCCGCCACCCGGAGTTTACGGTGGTGGAGCCTGCCGCAGCGCTGCCCGCCGGGATGGCGGCAGGGGAGCACGGCGCGCTTTCGGTGCCCACCCGCACCGGCATGGACGGTTTTTTCCTGTGCGCCATGCAGAAAAACGGGGAAAAGCTGCAATGAAACGGGTGGCTTGTTCGTAAAAAAAACAATAGGAGAACACAATGGAACAAAAACGCTGTATCTCTTCCTTTACGCTGGCAGAGCTGACCGCTGAACTGAAAGCGATGGGTCAGCCGGGCTTCCGGGCAAAGCAGATCTTCCACTGGGTGCACCAGAAGCTGGTCACCGAGTTTTCTGCCATGACCGACCAGCCCAAGACCCTGCTGGCAAAGCTGGAAGAATGCTTCTACATTGCCGCGCCCAAGATCGAGCGCAGGCAGGAAGCAAAGGACGGCACCGTAAAATATCTGCTGCGCATGGCGGACGGCAACTGCATCGAGACCGTCGTGATGCGCTACCACTACGGCAACACGGTGTGTGTGTCCACACAGGTGGGCTGCCGCATGGGCTGCCGCTTCTGCGCGTCCACCCAGGCGGGCCGCGTGCGCGATCTGGAAGCAGGCGAGATCTGCTCTGAGATCTACACCGCCCAGAAGGATATCGGGGAGCGCATTTCCCACATCGTGCTCATGGGCATTGGCGAACCGCTGGATAACTTTGACGAAGTGATGAAGTTTCTGGAGAACATCACCTCGCCCGAGGGCGTGAACATCGGGATGCGCAACATCAGCCTTTCCACCTGCGGTCTGGTGCCCAAGATCGACCAGCTGGCCGAGAAAAAGCTGCAGCTGACCCTCTCGGTGTCGCTGCACGCACCCAACAATGAAATTCGCAGCGGCATGATGCCGGTGAACGATGCCTATCCCGTGGAAGTGCTGATGCAGGCCGTGCGCCGCTATCAGGACACCACCGGCCGCCGCGTGAGCTTTGAATATTCCATGGTGCGCGGTGTCAATGATTCCGATGCCTGCGCCAGACAGCTGGCAAACCTGATCCGGGGCATGGGTGCCCATGTGAACCTGATCCCCATCAATCCGGTGGACGGCAGCCCGTACTCGGCCACCGATGCAGCCAACGTGCACCGCTTCCAGCAGAAGCTGGAGAGCCTTGGCGTGAACGCTACGGTGCGCCGCCGCCTTGGCAGCGAGATCAGCGCCGCATGCGGCCAGCTGCGCCGTGACGAAATGAACGGGAAAGCGTAAATATTAAAGGGAGAAGCCTATGAAACTTGCAGGAAAAACGGATGTCGGCAGGGTCCGGCAGGATAATCAGGACGATTATCGCGCAGGAGAACTGCCCGGCGATGCCGCATGGCTGCTGGTATGCGACGGCATGGGCGGTGCACGCGGCGGCAGGGAAGCCAGCCAGAGCGCGTGCGATGTGATCGAGCGCTGCTTTCAGGAGCAGTATGCTTCCAAGTGCCTGCCCGGCGAAGAGGAGACCTTTTTGAAAAAGAGCCTGCTCAGCGCCAACCGCTTTGTGTTCCAGAAGGCCCTGCGTGAGGAATCGCTGGCGGGCATGGGCACCACGGCTGTGTGCGCACTGGTGCGCGGCGGCAAGGTGTTCCTGTGCCATGCAGGCGACTCGCGGGCGTACCTGTACCGGGACGGCAGGCTTGCCCAGCTCACCCACGACCACTCCTATGTGCAGGAGCTGGTGGACTGTGGCACCATTACCGTGGAGGAAGCCGAGCACCACCCCCAGAAGAACATCATCACCAAGGCGCTGGGCGTGGACTACCGGCTGGACCCGGAGTTCACCACCGCACCGCTGCAGAAAGGGGATATCCTGCTGCTGTGCTCGGACGGCCTGACCAATGCCGTGCCCAGAGAACAGCTGGAACAGCTGCTGCGCACCGGCAGGTTCTACGACCTGCCGGACCTTCTGATCCGCACGGCCAACGAGAACGGCGGCCCGGATAACATCACCGCGCTGCTGCTGCGTGTGGAGGAGGTGCGCTGATGGACAACCTGATCGGCAAAAAGCTGGACGGCCTGTATGAGGTGCGGGAGCTGATCGGCTCCGGCGGCATGGCAAACGTCTACAAGGCGGTCATGCTGGGGCACAACGGCCCGGTGCCTGCCGGTACCGTGGTGGCGGTAAAGGTGCTGCGGCAGGAGTATATGCACGACCCGGACCTTGTGCGCCGCTTTAAAAATGAATCCAAGGCCATCTCGCTGCTGAACCACCCCAACATCGTAAAAGTGTACGATGTATCGGTGAATGATGATCTGCAGTATATCGTGATGGAATATGTGGACGGCATGACATTGCGCGAGTACCTGAACCAGCGCGGCGGCAGGCTGACCAACCGGGAGACCGTGCACTTCATCTCCCAGATCTTAAAGGCGCTGGAACATGCCCACGCCAACGGTGTGGTGCACCGGGACATCAAGCCCCAGAACATCATGCTTTTGGACAACGGCCAGCTGCGCATGATGGATTTTGGCATTGCGCGCATCTCCCGTGCCGAGAACCAGCTGCTGAGCGGCAAGGCCATGGGCAGCGTGCACTATATCAGCCCGGAGCAGGCCAAGGGCGATGAGACCGACTGCACCAGCGATATCTACTCGGTGGGCGTGATGATGTACGAGATGCTCAGCGGTCATCTGCCCTTTGATGCAGACGACATGGTGGAAGTTGCCATCAAGCAGATCTCCGATAAGCCGAAGTCTTTGCACGAGATCGCGCCGGAGGTGCCGAATGCACTGGTGGAGATCACCGAAAAGGCCATGGCAAAGCTGCCGCAGAACCGCTACGCATCCGCCCGCGAAATGCTGGATGCGCTGGACACCTACGTGCACAACCCCTCCGTGATGTTCGAGTACAAGTATATTACAGAAGATGCTCCCGAAAAGGTGGTGAAACGTACCATGAACCAGAACCGTGCAAACCGTCAGGCCGAAAAGCCTGCGCCCCGCGGCAAAAAGGCCGCACCGCGCAAGAAAAAGCGCACCATCTTCCTGCCGGCACTGTTCGGCATTACCATTGCATTTGCACTGGCGTGCCTTGCGCTGTGCTGGATGATCCTGAACGATTCCTCCAACCTGATGAACAACAAGGCCGATATCACGCTGGGCGATTATATCGGCATGACGCAGGACGAGGCTGCTGCCACCGAGCAGGTGGTCTCCGGCCAGATCAGCGTTACCTGGGAGCAGGAGTACAACAGTAACTATGCGGCGGGCTATATCTATAAGCAGTCGCCGGTGTCCGGCCGCACGGTGCGCGAGGGCCAGAATGTGACCCTGACTGTGAGCCTTGGCACCCAGTACGTTACCGTGCCGGACCTGACCAACTATGTGCAGGCCGATGCAGAGCAGCAGCTCAAGGAGCTGGGTGTCTCGGTGCTGGTAACGCAGGCTGTGGATACCTCTGTGGCATCCGGCGCGGTGATCCGCACCGACCCGGCGGCGGGCAGTCAGGTGGCTGCAGGCAGCACTGTGGTGATGTATATCAGCCGCCCGCAGGTGGCAACCACCACCAAGGTGCCTTCGCTGACCGGCATGAGCACCGCTGATGCCCGCACCCTGCTGGTGCAGAACCATCTGGGCCTTGGCAGCCAGACCGAGCAGTACAGCGACCAGCCGGTGGGCACTGTCATCAGTCAGGACCCGGCGGCAGGCTCTACCACAAAGCTGAACGGCCGCGTGAACATTGTGGTAAGCGCAGGGCCGGAGCCTGCACCGGAACCGGAAGCACCCAGCGACAGCACCACCGGCGGCGACTGGTGGAGCGGCCTGTTTGGCAGCGGCTCCTCTTCTTCCAGCACCGAGACCGGCACCGAACAGGGCACAGCGGGCAGCGGCGACTCTTCGCAGAAACCGCTGACCGACTGGTGGTCCTCGCTGCTGAGCTGACGGAGGCGTGCATGAAGGGATATATCACAAAGGGCATCGGCGGCTTTTACTATGTAAAAACGCCGGAGGGCATTGTGGAGTGCAAGCCCCGCGGCATTTTCCGCAAGCAGAAGATCACGCCGGTGGCGGGCGATGAGGTGACGCTGGAGACCGAGAACGGTGCAGCCGTCATTGCCGAGATCGCACCGCGCAAAAATGTGTTCGTGCGGCCTCCGGTGGCAAATCTGGATGTGCTGTTCCTTGTGGCCAGCACCACCCAGCCCACGCCCAGCACACTGGTGCTGGATAAGCTTGCCGCCATTGCGGTGGACAAGGGCGTGCAGCCGGTGATCGTGTGCACCAAGGGCGACTTGGCCGAGGCGGAATTCCTGCGTAAGGCCTACGAAAGATCGACCCTGCCGTTCATCCGCATCGATTACAAGACCGGCGGCGGGCTGGACGAGGTGAAGCAGTGGATCAGCGGCAGGCTGTGTGCGTTCTGCGGCAACTCCGGCGTGGGAAAATCCACCCTTTTGAACCACCTGCTGCCGGAAGCAGAGCGCGAGACCAGTGCCATCAGCCAGAAGCTGGGCCGCGGCCGCCACACCACCCGTGAGGTGACGATCTTTGAAGCCTTTGGCGGGCGCATTGCGGATACGCCGGGCTTTGCCAGTCTGGAAGCGAACCGCGCCGGGTTCATCCCCAAGGAAAATCTGGAGCATGCGTTCCCGGAGTTCGGGCCTTATCTGGGCCAGTGCCAGTTCACCGGCTGCTCCCACCGCAGCGAAAAAGGCTGTGCCGTGCGCGCCGCACTGGCCGAGGGCAGGCTCTCCCAGACCCGGTACGACAGCTACTGCGCCATGTACGAGGAAGTCAAGGACGTGAAGGATTGGCAGCGCCCGAAAGTATAAAGGATAAGGAAGAGATTCATGTCACGCTGTGTGATCATTTCGGCCTGCCCGGTTTCTCCGGAGCTGGCAGAGGCCCTGCGGCCGGACGACTTTATCATTGCCTGTGATGCAGGCTACCGCAACTGCGCACCTCTGGGGCGCAGACCCAACATCATCGTGGGCGACTTTGACACCGCCCCCTGCCCGGAACAGCAGGACGACAATATCATCGTGCTGCCCCATGTGAAGGACGATACCGACACCGAGTATGCTGCAAAGCTGGTCTCGGAAAAGGGCTTTGACGAGGTGCTGCTGCTGGGCGGCCTTGGCGGCAGACGGGTGGAGCACACCCTTGCAAACCTGTGCACCGGCCTTGGGCTGGAACAGCGCGGTGTGCGCACCACCCTGCTGGATGAGCGCAGCCGCATCACCTACGTGATGCCCGGCGAGACCCGCCGCTACCCGAAGGAGAAGTACTTCTTCTTCTCGGCCTTCCCGATGGAGGGCAGGGCGCAGGGCGTGTACGAGCGCGGCTCCTACTATGAGCTGACCGATGCGGAGCTGACCGCCAGCTACCCGCTGGGCGTCAGCAACGAGTACGCTGCCGGGTCGGACTGCATCACCATCTCCACCCGCAGCGGTGCGCTGGTGGTGGTGGAGACCATCGCAGACTGAGCGCTGCTGCCCTTGCCGGAACGTTCCGGCCCCTGCCTGCATAGGATGGGCCAGAAAACGGAAAGGCGGGGAGCATATGCAGGTAGTTGTGATCCGAAGCCCCAAGGCGCTGCGCGGCATTCTGCGCAGACTGTTCGGCATTCAAAAACAGTAAAAAAGATCCCCTCGCTGCTGGTCGGCGGGGGGATCTTGCTTCATAATACTCCTTTTTATCGCGTCAGGGCGTTGTAACAGGCATCGAACGCCTGCATAAAATCAGTGATCTCCTGTTCCGTGGTCAGGTGGCTCAGGCTGATGCGCCACGAGGACAGCGCGTTGCGCCGGTCATGGCTCACGGCAAACACGGCGCGGGAGGGCAGGCCGTCCGAAGAGCAGGCCGATTTGACCGAGACGCATACGCCCCTGGCATCCAGCTCCCGCTGGAACACGGTGCCCTTCACGTTCTGTACGCTCAGGTTTAAAATCTGCGGCACGGCGGTGTCCGGGCTGTTGATGCGCACCTTGGGGTATTGGGCAAGCCCGGTGCGCAGGCGGGCGTTCAGGGCGCGGATGTGCTCCACGCGGGCGGGCAGCTCGCTCACTGCCTTTTCCAGCGCCAGCGCCAGCGAACAGGCCAGCGCCACGGTGGGGGTGCCGCTGCGGTAGAGGGTGGTGCTCTCGCCGCCATGGATGAGCGGCTCCAGCGCAAGGCCGCGCCGCTTGACCAGCACACCGATGCCGTTCAGCCCGTAGAACTTGTGGGCGGTCAGGCTCATGGTGTCGATGCCCGCAAAGCTGACCGGCAGCTTGCCCACGGCCTGTGTGGCATCCACATGGAAGTGGCAGTAGGGGCAGGCCTTCAACATTTCCGCGATCTCGGCCACCGGCTGCACCACGCCCAGCTCACTGTCCACGGCAGTGACGGCCACCAGAATGGTGTCCGGGCGCAGCAGTTCTTTCAGGTGGGCAAGATCCACCGTGCCGTCCTGCCGGATGTCCACAAGGTCGATCTCGTATCCCTGCTCCTGCAGGGCGGTCAGGCTGCCGCTCACCGAGGAGTGCTCCAGCGGGGTGGAAATGATGTGTCTGCCATGGCGGCGCTCCAGCCGGGCGATGCTCTTGATGGCAAAGTTGTTGGCCTCGCTGGCACCGGATGTATAGATGACCTCGGCGGGCTGCACATTCAGACTGCGGGCAATGCTCTGGGTGGCGGCATCGATGGCAGCCTTTGCGGCAGTGCCTGCTGCGTGGCGGGAATTGGCATTGCCCGGGCAATTGCGCTCCACCTCGCAAAAGCGCTGTAAAACCGCTTCGTCTACCGGGGTATTGGCGGAATAATCCAGATAGATCATAAACTCTCCTGATAATTCTCTTATAATACAGATTGCAATGGTAGGTTATATTATAGTGCGCTTTGGGCCGGATTGCAAGAGAAGCGGCGCAAACTTCCGGGCTGGAAATACAGGAGAATTAAGCAAAATGGTTGCACGGCGGCAAAAAGTCTGCTATAATCTCTTGAAGGACTGCCCGCTGCGGCCTTTTGCGGGGCTTTTGGCGGCGGTTTGGAAAGAGCCTGAATGAAAGGGGGAGCGCACCATGCTGCACAAGAATCATCGACTGCGCTGTATTGCACTTCTCATTTCCGGGCGGGATCATTGTTCCCAAATTTCAGGGGCATTGCCGTTTTGCTGACGGCGGTGCCTCTTTTTTTGGGGCTGCGAGTTCTGTAGGAGGCAGAAAAACTTCATGAGCGAAAAGATCGATTACTCCAAAGGCATTTACGACGCGCGCCAGCTGGGCGCAGGCCGCATGTTCATTCTGGGCGTGCAGCACATGTTTGCCATGTTCGGCGCAACGGTGCTGGTGCCGCTGCTCACCGGCCTGAGCGTTTCCACCACCCTGCTGTGCGCAGGTCTGGGCACCCTGCTGTTCCACCTCATTACCAAAAAGAAGGTGCCTGCATTCCTCGGCTCCTCCTTTGCGTATCTGGGCGGCTTCTCCATCGTGGCCCCCATGCTGGCAGATGCAGACGGCAACCTGACCGTTGCCAACACCAAGATGCTGCCTTATGCCTGTGCGGCCGTCGCATTTTCCGGTCTGGTGTATCTGGTGGCCAGCCTGCTGATCTCCACCTTCGGCATCCGCCGCATCATGCGGTTCTTCCCGCCGGTGGTCACTGGCCCCATTATCATTTCTATCGGCCTGATCCTGGCCCCCTCTGCTATCTCCAACTGTCAGGCAAACTGGCTGCTGGCCTTTGTGGCACTGGGCACCGTGGTCGTGTGCAACATCTGGGGCAAGGGCATGGTCAAGATCCTGCCCATCCTCATCGGTGTGCTGGTGTCCTACGCAGTGGCACTGGTGACCGGTGCAGTGGACTTCCAGCGCATTTCTGAGGCTGCATGGGTGGGCATCCCTCTGCACAAGGAGGCCATGGGCCTGTTTGCCATCGACGGCAGCCCGGAGTTCATCAGCGCACTGTTCACCATCATTCCCATTGCACTGGCAACCATGATGGAGCATGTGGGCGATATCGCCGCCATCAGCGCAACCGTGGGCCACAACTATATCAACGACCCCGGCCTGAACCGCACCCTGCTGGGCGACGGCCTTGCAACCACCATGGCCGGCCTGCTGGGCGGCCCGGCCAACACCACCTACGGCGAGAACACCGGTGTGCTGGCTCTGAGCAAGATCTACGATCCGCTGGTCATCCGCATTGCGGCTGTCCTGGCCATCATCCTGAGCTTCAGCCCCAAGTTTGAGGCTGTCATCAACACCATCCCCACCGGCATCATCGGCGGCATCAGCTTTGTGCTGTATGGCATGATCTCCGCCATCGGTGTGCGCAATGTGGTGGAGAACCGCGTGGACTTTACCAACAGCCGCAACCTGATCGTGGCCGCTGTCATTCTGGTGTGCGCACTGGGCTTCAACTCTGTGGGCGGGGTCAGCTTTGCCGTTGCAGGTGTCACCATCAACCTGTCCGGTCTGGCTGTGGCCGCGATCGCAGGCATCCTGCTGAACGCTATCCTGCCCGGCAACGACTACGAGTTTGATGCTGCCGACGGCTCCGAAGCCGCTACCAGCAGCAACCTGCAGGTCTGATCTCCCATAGAAGAAGGAAGAACAAGGCAGAAGCCGTCCTGTGTGTGCAGGGCGGCTTTGCTGTTTTTAAGGTGCACAGGGCAAAGCACACAGTTTTTGATGATGGTTTTTAGTGACCCTGCCGGAATTTATCTGTAAGGCAAAATAAATAGGAATTATTCTTAAAATTATCCTTGACTAACTAAGAATCATTCGCTATAATAGAGCCATGACAAGGGCCGGTGAGTACCAACACCACCCAGCCTGTTTTCTAACTGATATAAAAAGAATGATGGAGGTCTATTCTTATGAAGAAGTACGTTTGCACCGTTTGTGGTTATATTGCTGAAGGCGAGATCCCGGCACAGTGCCCCGTCTGCAAGGCTCCTGCTTCCGCTTTTGTGGAGAAGACCGGCAACACCTATGTCACCGAGCATGTTGTGGGCATCGGCAAGGCCGAGGGCGTTCCGCAGGAGATCGTGGACGGCCTGCGCGCAAACTTTGAGGGTGAGTGCAGCGAGGTCGGCATGTATCTGGCAATGGCTCGTGTGGCTGAGCGCGAGGGCTACCCCGAGATCGCTGAGGCTTACAAGCGCTATGCCTACGAGGAAGCAGACCACGCATCCCGCTTTGCAGAGCTGCTGGGCGAAGTTGTCACCGACAGCACCAAGAAGAACCTGATGATGCGTGCCGAGGCCGAGTGCGGCGCCTGCTCCGGCAAGATGGATCTGGCCAAGAAGGCAAAGGCTCTGAATCTGGATGCCATCCACGACACCGTTCACGAGATGGCAAAGGACGAGGCTCGTCACGGCCGCGGCTTTGAGGGCCTGCTGAAGCGCTACTTCAACACCGAAGTCTGATAAGGTTTCCCCGGTTATCTATTCTGACCGCTGCATGGCTTTGCCGCTGTGCAGCGGTTTTTTGTTCAACCTACGGAACTGTTCCGTTGACAGGCACAGCGGCGGCGGGGTATAATTTATCTCGTGTTCAATGAACTGGGAAAGGGGAGACGGGGGAATGAAAAACGGACACACCACCCGGCAAAAGGCCCCGGCGGGCCGCTACGCCCTGCTGGACGAACTGCGCGGGCTGGATCTGGTCAGCATGATGCTGTACCATGCCTGCTGGGACATGATGTTCCTGTTCGGCATCTGGATGGACTGGTACGCGGGAATGCCGGGGCGTCTGTGGCAGCAGACCATCTGCTGGGTGTTCATTCTGCTGTCCGGCTTCTGTGCGCCCTTTGGGCGGCATATGCTGCGGCGCGGTGTTACCGTGTTTGCCGCCGGGGCACTGGTAACGGCGGTGACGCTGGTGTTCATGCCGGGAGACCGGGTCATTTTTGGCGTACTGACCTTTCTGGGTACGGCCATGCTGCTGACCGGTGTGCTGGAACCGCTGCTGAAAAAAGTGATGCCCGCTGTGGGCCTTGCGGTGTCGGCGGTGCTGTTTGCACTGACTTATCATCTGGACGAGCGTTGGCTCGGCTTCGGCGGGCTGCGCCTTGCGCTGCCGGATGCATGGTACGCGAATTACTTTACAGCGTTTTTCGGCTTTCCGCCTTTCGATTTCTACTCCACCGATTATTTTGCGCTTCTGCCGTGGCTGTTTTTGTTCTGGGCAGGGTACTTTCTGCACGGCGTGGTGGGCCGGGCGCGGATGGAACCGCTGCGCCGTTCGGTGTGCCCGGCACTGGGCTGGATGGGGCGGCACTCGCTTTTACTGTATCTGCTGCATCAGCCGGTGATCTACGGCGTACTTTCGGCAGCGGCAGTTCTTTTTGCATAAAAGGCTTGACACAGCCGGGAAGCTGTGGTATTCTATCGGTGGTTAGAAGATGCTAACCAAATGAGGATGCGTCTGCGTGGTTGGACGCATTTTCATGGAACATAAAGTTAGATATATCTAACTAATATTGATTTGAGAGAGGACGATCTTTATGAGTAAAGTAGCAGTCGTATTCTGGAGCGCAACCGGCAACACTGAGACCATGG
>SKEF01000659.1_pt1 | contig 34474 bp, 15 predicted proteins | sample 4826691 | NCBI WGS metagenome assembly SKEF01 (sample SAMN11008816, study PRJNA524170) | human gut metagenome | biome: Human fecal sample; material: Feces; isolation source: fecal sample from pouch patient p23, p27 | host: Homo sapiens | place: Israel: Tel-Aviv | collected 2016-08-24
CCGGCCGGTGCCGCCTTTCGCTATATCTATATGTCGTGGGATTGCGAGGTTGTGAATTAATCGCGGGGGAGGGTTTCGCAGTCGTCTTTTGACGTTACTTGATCTTCTCCGAAAGCGTGGTTTCCAGATCCTTCAACGAACCGCTGAGATCGGCCTCCTTCGCGGCCTTTTGCAAATCGGACTGATCCAGGGTCGGCGAATCGATGTCGGACATCTTCGCATGAAGATCCTGAAGCTTTTCGTAATCGGCGGACCCATACTCGATATCGTTGAGATTCAGATCGGCCATCTGATCCACAATGTCCTTCTTCTTGCTGACGCTTTCCTGCATATCCGCGCCATACTCGGCATAGGACTTGATGGGAACCTTGGCCAGATCGCCGGCGTCGGCGGCACAGCTTTCGAGCGCCTTGGAAAGATCGCGATAGTACGAAGACATGTCGGCGGAGTCGAATTTCGGCAGCTTCGTGCAGGTATGCGTCATCTTCATGAGCGCGGGCATGGTCTGGGCCAGATCGTTCATGTACCTCTCGTATTTCGCACGGTCCCGCTCGAACGTCTCGTACTTCTCCTTGACGTCCTTGTCTTTTTTCACGGCCTTCATGGCAGCCAGCTTGTCGCTGTCCTGCTTGAAGGTCTTCAACTTCTTCTTGCCCTCGTCATAAGCGGAGGATGAATCGTTGTCCGTTGCGCTCGCCGCCGAGCTGAATTCCTCATTGATGGCTGTATAGCTGCTTTCCAACGCCTGCGTTTGGACCAGCGCTTCCTCGTAATCGGAACGGCTGACGCGATTCGTAAGGAAGAACACCGCTGCCAGCGCGATGACGACGACTGCGGCCACCGCGCCGATGATAATGGCGACCGGCGGCTTATTTTTGGCCGCGGCGCCGGCTTGCTGGGAAGGAAAGTTGCCGGGCATTGGCGGTTGCGGCTGTCCGTATTGAAGCCCGCCCGGCTGTGGCTGACTGTAGTTTGGCGCCTGCGGCTGCGGAGGCTGGTTATACTGCGGTTGACCATTCTGCGGTTGACCATACGGAGGAGTGTTCGCCGTGAGAAAAGTCCTTCTTAGCCTTTTTCCTTTTTTTTTGAATGTCGAATCCGTGAACACGGAGGGAAACATCGACGTGTCCGTCTCTTTTGACGAGTTACAGCATAATATTTTGAGATGGAATATGCGAGCATCGTATTGCAGAATGAGTATCGTCAGACGGCATGGACGTCACCTTCCTACAATGGGAATATGAGTTTTCTACCTTACCCGCCGCCGCCCGAACCAGGGTGGTATGACGATGACGTCACGGTGATGGCGCAACCCACAGCCGAACCCGTCGACAATGCCGCCGATTCCTTGGAAACACGCGAACGGCTCGCCGCACAGAACGAATCGGACGACCACGATATGCAGGATGTTTCCGTTGCGAAGGGCGACGCTGCCGTTTCGGACGAGGACGATATCGACTGGGACGGCACCGTGCTTTCCGAAGCCTTCACCATGAAGCAGCCGAAGCACACGTACGTGCTGGACAACGAGCAGACCGGACAGCAGGTGATCGTGGATATGGGCGTGCTCCTTGGCCGCAAGCCTTCGGCCGAAGTGCCCGCCGGCGCCAAATCGGTCAAGCTGGAGGATCCGACGCGCACAATCTCACGCAACCATGCGGCGATCAGCTTCGACCAGGATGGCACGCTGTGGATAGAGGATTACGGTTCGCTCAACGGCACGTACATCATCCAAGACGATGTCGAAACCAAAGTGGAACACAAGCCGATGCAGCTGGAGGCGCCATGCACGGTGCGTATCGGCGACCAGTTCTTCCAATTCCGCAAACAGTGAGGGCGTTTGTCAGTGAAGACACGATTACGCTGACGGACTGCGTTGACGATTTGTGTTGACAGCGTCGGCGCGGACGGTTAGCGGTAAGACGATAAGGGGTTGTCACGGAGATTCCCGCGACAACCCCTTATGTTTCAAATGGTCTGATAATCGGCGTTAGCTCACTGCTGGCGCAGACGAATGGCCGCGTTGATGGCCGAATCGTTCAACTGGCCAAGCCAGGCAAGCAATTCCGGATAGATGTACGGATTGCGCGCAAGACACGGACGAAGCTCCGGCGCTTCGCTGGCGATACGGGCCATCAGCATCTGATCGGTGGTGGTCATGGCCAGTTCCGCGGTGAACCCCGCGTCTGCCGGCGATTCCTGGGCCGCGGCATACTGCTGTTCGGCATACTGCTGTTCCGGTTCGTTCTGCGGCTGGCTCGATGAATAATCGGCCACTTCGGACAAATCGGCGGGATTCATGTATGGGTCGACATACTCGGTCGAAGCCTCGTTAGACGCCGCATAGGCAGCGTCCTGACCGTATTGCTGGTTCACCGGCTGTTCCGGCTGATACTGCTGCTTCTGCTGGAACTGTTCCGCCACTGCCGGCTGATACTGCTGTTCCGGCTGGACCTGTTCGGCAACCGGTTCGGCCATTGGCTGGGCCGTCGGTTCGGCAATCGGCTGCGGCTGCACGCCATTTTGCGGAACCGGCCAGCCCATCGCCACCAGCTGCTGGCGGGCGCGCTCATCGCCGAATTCGGCGACCCAACGCTTCAGACCCGGGTACGCTCGCGGATTGGCAACGACATTCGCACCGAATTCCGGATTCTCGTACGCGATTTTCGCCAGGAACACGGGATCGGCGTTCGGATCCTGCACGGCCGCCACCGCGGCATCGAAATCGACCATCATGATCTCCTTGTCTCGTGGTCTGTAACCATCTTATTGAATGACTCGTAACGTTTGCAACGTACCGTCCAGCGCATCGTCGATATCCTCGTCATCGCCGATCTTGCTGACGTTCCAATCCTCGTCGCACGGCATATCGGAACGCATATCCACCACGATGACGGTGATGTTGTCGCGGCCGCCGGCGTTCAGCGCGGCGCGTACCAGCATGTCCGCGGCCATCTGCGGGTCGGCGTACGCCGCCGCGATCTCGGCAAGCTGCTCACGGCCGATCTGCGCATGCAGCCCATCGGAACAGATGATGAACCGTCCGTCCGCACGCGCGGCGTACCAGTCAGGCTGGATGCCGGCAGGCGCGCCGACACATTGCGTGATGATGTTGCGCGGAATGCAACGGCTCGCCTCATCGGGCAGCATCTGCCCCGAATCGATGGCGTTCTGCCGTTCCGAATGGTCGCGGGTGATGCACGTCAGCGAATCCGCCAGCCACGCGCCATTGCCGTCGGCGCGCATATGGTACGTGCGGGAATCGCCCACATTGACGATGTAACACCGTTCGTCGGAACATATCGCGTCATCGCCGACACGCGTCGGCAGCAGCACGCCGCTGATGGTAGTGCCCGCAACGCCGCCGAGCTGCTCACCCAGACGGAGCACCTCCTGCTGGGCAAGGATCAGCGTTTCGTCAATCGCGTCAAGATCGCGCGTCGGCAGTTCGGCCAAACGCGCGAACCGTTCCGCAACATCGGAACTGGCCTGCTTGCCGCCCTTGCCGCCACCCATGCCGTCGCACACCACATACACGCCGTTGCCTGCGCAGGCGCTGTCCTGGTTGTCTTTCCTACGCAAGCCGATATTGCTGTTCAGACCGACCTCAATATGTTTGACGTTCATGAGTCCCGCCCTTTCACACCGATTTTCCGCAAGCGGATTTTCCGGAAGTGGAACACGTCCGCAAGCGATAGTTTCGCCCGCCACCTGCGGAACGTCGGCAGCGAGCCGAGCATGAACTTTCGTTCTTCGGCGATGTCATGCCAGTAGCGTTCCGCATGCTCCTGCGTGACATCGCCTCCGGAGAAGGCCGCGTAATCAGCCTCCCTGCCCAGCTCGAGCAGTGTATCGGCTTCGAAGCCCATCTGTTCGGCGATGGCCTGCGCCTGCTCGTTTCTGGTGCCTTGGACGTCAAGGCCGCTTTGCCGGGCAAGCGCCGCGACCGCCTGCCATCCGGCAGCGACGCGTTGCGATGCGCTGCCATGCCTGCGAGCCCGAGCCAGGGCGATCGCCTTGATGGCGAGCAGCAGGCCGCAGACGATGAGCACCGTCCACAGAGGGCTGCCGTAGATGGCGACTTTTCTGACGATTCTGCCGAAACGCTGCCAGAACAGGCTCGTCGGCGTCTCGTCGGCCATGCTGCCGCCAAGCGACGTTTTGCCCTTGGCTTGGTTGTCGTCACGCAGCGGATCGGTAAGCGGCACCGGAGGCTGACGCACCAAGGTCTGCGGATTGGGCGGAGTGAGATTCTGGTTCTCGTCGGGAACCTTCGTTTCCTTCGGTGTCGGGTAGAACGCCACCCATCCGTAACCGTCCAGCTTGATCTCCACCCAAGCGGTCACATCGTTGCCGGTGAATTTCGTGGTGGTGGTTTTGCCATGCTTCTCGGTGCGGCTGTCGCTGATCTCGCCCTCGTCGTTCTTCGGCAGGAAGCCCAGCACCACGCGGCTCGGCAAGCCGAGACTGCGGGCCATAAGCGCCATCGCGGAAGCGTATTGCTCGCTGTCTCCAACCATCGCACTGCCGGCGAGCAGCTGGTCGATACGATAGTTGCCGTGACCGGCTCTGGATGGGTAATCGCCATTCAAACCATGGGAGAACCAGCCGGATTCCCTGAGCTTGTCGGCAAGAGACTGCGCGGCCTCGCCGCCCTTGGACTGGCCGCCCGCAATCGCGGTGGCCAGCTTATCCACGCAATCGGGCACATCCTCCGCCTTGGGCTGGCTGATGGAGGAAGCATTCGCCTTGGCGATCTCCTTATCCGTCGGCGTCCGTGGAATGACGCCGGTTTCCGTATAGGACAATCCCGGAGATGTGCGCGAAGGGTAGATCGCCGACATGGTGTCGGTGTTGTAGTAGAACGAATCGGCGTCCGACGATGTGGCGAACTTCACGCTGGAAGCCGCGCCGGCCATCGGCAGCCAATAGTCGCTCAAACCGTCATCGACCGTGAATTTCGCGGTGAACCGCTTGCCGGTGGCGTTGTTTGCGATGGAATCGCCCACACGATGGTAGTTGGAGGAATCCGAAGCCATGGTGGAATCGGACAGGTTCCACACATTGCCGTCGAAACGGTCCATAACCGCCAAACGCACCGTGGAACCGGCCGGCAGATCGTCGACGGTCAGCAGCACATCGTCCTTATGGTTCTTGATATACGAACGCATGCCGCTCAACGGGCTGGTGTAATCGTACGGGCTCAGCGGCGGATCATAATGGTCGCGCAGAATGGTGCGGTTTTGCCCGACCACCAAGCATCCGCCGATCGCCACAGCCGAAGCCAGCAGCACGATGACTACGGAACTGAGCCAACGGCCCAATTCCAACAGTTTCCAACGCGCGCTGACCCAAACCACCAGCACGACCGCCATAATCGTGCCGATCGCCATACGGTAGAAGCCGCTCGACGTGCCAAGCAGCGCGCAGATCGCAAGATTCGCCACGACGGGAACGACCGCGACCATCGTAAGCCGGCCATCCTCCGCAACCGCGAAGATACCGGCCAGCAGCGCGGCCCACAGGCAGATCGTCCACACGGCGAGCAGCGAGCCGTCGCCGGTGCCGGTCGGCGGGTCGATGGCCAGCAGGTATTTGAACGAGCCGAGCATCCGCATCCACCCCTGCGTCAACGTGCGCAATGTGGGAATGACATGGGCGATGGTGGTGCCATTCAGGAAGATGACCGGGCCGACCACCAGCTGCGCACACGCCATGAACAGCATCTGCCACCACAGGCGCAACGCGGGAACGAGACCGGCAAGCGCCACGAGCGAGCCGATGATGGTGGCGGGGATTGCGGCGCTCGTCCAAGACAGGGCGGAGCCGTATACGTCGATGAGGTTGCTGGCTGCGGCGATGGTCAGCAGGGCGGCGACCGTGAGGCTTGCGTATTGCGCGGCGTGTGGCTGGTTGGTGTTGGGCATGGCTGGGGACTTGCCGCTGCGGGACATCCAGATGACGGAGTGGGTGGAGTTCGCCCATGAGCCGGTGCCTGTGCCGGTGAGGTTGCCGGTGAAATTGCCGGTGTTGGTGAATGTGGTGCTCATGCCAGCACCCCCATGATCATGGGGAGGTCGTTGAGGTCTCCCACGGTTGCCAAGGTGAAGTCGGAGTAGCGTTTGATGGCGCGCGGTTGGCCGGTTGCGGCTTGAAGCACCACGCAGGTTGCGGAGCGGGGGAGTGCGAGGACCATGTGTTTGATGTCGTCGATGGTTTTGAGCCTGCCGACGGTGAAGAAGTAGAAGGATGCGTCGGGGGCATGTTCGAGAGTGGTTTGCGCGAGGTTGGGATTGTCGTCGATGTCAGGGTCGATGCCGCTGCAGCCATCGAGAAATTCCGTGGCGTTGCGCGGAATGGCGTGCGTGGAACCGGCATGCGCGGTGACTGGCCGGTTCTGCTGCAGGCATTGCACGCCGATGGAGGCGTGGACGGATACGGCCAGTTCGAATTCCTGGGAATCGATGTAATCATCCGGGTTCACGCTGATGGTCAGAGCGGTGTCGGTACGGCGGGTGGCTTCGTATTGGCGGATCATAAGCGATCCGGTTTTCGCGGAGCTGAGCCAATGCACGTTGCGTACGTCATCGCCGGGCTCGTATTCGCGCAGGCCGTAGAAGTCGAGGTCGTCGTCGACGATTTCGCCGCTTGGCTGACCTTCCAAATCGCGTGGAATGCCGGCGTTCAGGGTGCTGAGCAGCACGGTCTGCGGATGAATGAACACGTTGATCTGGTCCACGAGTTTCTTTTCGTGGCGGATCAGACCGAACGGGTCGCCTTTGCGGATGGATAGCGGGCCGATGGGCAGCACCGCGCGGCTGACGGCGGTGAATTCCACAGTCGTCTGGCGTGACTGGCCTGCGGCGAGCATGGGAATGGCGAACCGTTCGTGGTTGTCTCCGATGGGCAGGTCGCCGCGCGCCGACGTGGTGGGGGTGCGGCCCGGATTGTCCACGCAGACGTCGACTTTCACCGTGTCTGACACCGTGACGCGTCTGCTGGACACGTCGATGGTGGCTTGGAACGAGGTGTTGCCAAGGGAAAGCATGACCGCCGCGGCCAGCATGACCGCGAACACCACCGCCATGGCCAGCAGCTCATGCCACCCCAGCAGGACGAACGCCACCAGCGAGGCGACGGCGAGCGCCGCCACCGCCCAGCCAAGCGGTGACACGTATGAGGTGGCCAGTCGCTTGATGCGATGTTTGAGGCGGCGTAGGGATCGTTGGATGGTCCGTCTGCGCTGCACTGTGTGCGAATGCCGCATTCCTTGACCTTTCGGATTGTGTGGTGCGTATGCCGGGGTGGATTGTGTTTCAGGCGTTGGCGCCCAGGGTTGGGGCCGGCACGTCTTCGAGGATCTGGCCGATCATCTGTTCGGGGGTGTTTCCGGCGAAGGTGGCTTCGGCGGTGAGGGTGATGCGGTGCGCGAGCACGGGTACGGCGAGGTTTTTGACGTCGTCGGGCACTACGTAGCCGCGGTTGTCGGAGGCGGCCCATACGCGCGCGCAGCGGGTCAAGGCGAGCGCGCCTCGCATGGAGGAGCCGACTTGGATGCGTTCGTTGTGGCGGGTGGCTTCCACCAGTCGCACGATGTATTCGAGGATCGCATCGTCGAGATGCACGGTTTCGCTGATGTTGCGCATGCGCAGCACGTCTTCGCCGGTGAGCACCGGATGCACGGTGGCGGCGCGGTCGGTGACGTTGACCTGTTTCAGGATGTTGACGCTCACGTCGTGGCTTGGATAGCCGATGGTGGTTTTGATGAGGAAACGGTCCATCTGCGCTTCCGGCAGCTTGTAGGTGCCGAGCTGTTCGATCGGGTTCTGGGTGGCGATGACCATGAACGGCTGCGGCACCGGATGGGTGACGCCGTCGACGGTGACCTTCTGCTCTTCCATGACTTCGAGCAGTGCGGACTGTGTTTTCGGTGAGGCGCGGTTGATTTCGTCGGCGAGCACGATGGACGCGAAGATCGGGCCTTCGCGGTATTCGAATTCGCCGCGCTTCTGGTCGTAGTAGGTGACGCCGACCACGTCGGACGGCAGCAGGTCCGGGGTGAACTGGATACGTTTGAACGACATGTCGATGGAGTTGGCAAGGCCTCGCGCCAGCTGGGTTTTGCCGGTGCCCGGGTTGTCTTCGAGCAGGATGTGCCCGCCGACCACCATGGCTGTGGCGCATTGGCGGATGGGTGCTTCCTTGCCGACCACGACCTGGGAGACGTTATCTACGAGCTTGGCGAACTTCTCATGGAATTCGGTGATGTCTTTGCTGGGTGCGGTCATCATGGACGTGTCGACGACCGGCTGGGATTGTTTGACGGGCTGTACAGGCTGGCTGGGCTGGACGGGTTGGGTTGGCTGGACGGGCTGCTGCGCGGGCATTGCGACTGCCGGATTGGCGGCCGGTTGGCGAAGGTTCTGCGGCATCGGCTGACGGAACCGCGGCTGGTTCGGCGTTGCCGGGGCGGACTGTTGCGGCAACGCCGGTTGGGTGGTGCCGTGCGCGCTCAGCAGCGTGCCCTCCGGATCCTCATCGGCTTGCGGCTGCTCCGGCAGATTCGGCGTGTGGAACGCCGGCTGCTGCTGGCCGGGTTGGCTGGGAACGCTTGGATTATGGCCGATGGAACCCAGCTGGGTGGCGTCATCGAAATCGTTGCTCATGGGTTGCTCCTTGCTTGTTGTGTTGCTCGTGTGGATGGTTCGTTGTGTTTGCGATTGCTGTGATCGTCCGTTTCACCATCTGGCGTAGTAGGCCAGGCCGCGGATCCAAGGCTTGGATGCGCCGTCGACGGTGGACAGGGCGATGGAGGATGCCACAGGCCGGTCATTCCGCGTGGCCGCTTCGCCTTCCGTGGACGCGTCAGAATCCGATGGTTCCGACGGTTTTGATGGTTCTGAAGGTTCCGACGGTTCGGGTTTCGGCGTGGGAGCCTTGTACCTGTCATGGTCCAGCAGTGTGCCGCCATTGTCCTCGTTGTTGAGCGCGGTGTCGGTGCCCACCACCTTCGCCTTCCACGCGTAATCGGCTCCGGTCGGCAGCACATCCTTGACGTTCAGTTTGTCGGAGCCCAATGCCCAGGCGACGTCATAGGATTTGCCGTCCGCGGTGAAGGTGATCACGGTTTTGCCGGGCTGGCCGTACATGTTCACCGATCCGCCGCTGACCTTGATGATGTTCGGATCATTGGCGTCCCACGTCAGCATCGGCGCCTTGACGGCGGCCTTCACCTTGCGGACGTATGCCGGATCGGCCCTGCCGGACTTGGAGGTGCTTGCCGCGCCATTGAAATGCTGCGTGACGGAGCCCGAGGAACAGGACTGCCATTCCTTGAGCGGGAAATCGTGCGATCGTTCGGAAGCGCCGGCATGGTAGGAGCCGAGTCCGTCCGCGCTCACCGTGAACCCGTCGGCGTGGCCGTTCTCCTTCCAACTGACTACGCACACGTCGTCATGCCCCTTGACGCTGACCGATTCGGGCGCCTTCACCGCGTATTTCGGTGTGAAACGTACGGTCGAATCGTCACTGGTTGTTTTCTCCTTGCCGACCACCGCCGCCTTGATGGTGTATTCCCTGGTGTTGAGATCATGGTCCGGAATCTTGAAATCGTAGGATCCGGAACATCCGTCGATGCTTGCGCTGACATCTCCGGAAATCTCGACGGCCTTGCATCCCGCGTTGCGGGTGTTGCCCACGGATTCGACGGTGACGGTTCCCGTGGTGTCGTCGTTCGTCACGGAGATCTTCGGCGCATCGGGCTTGCCCCACGGCTTGACAGCGTCGGACGCCTTGGACGGTTGGCTCCAATTCACCTTGTTGTGGGCGCGTACCGTCGCCGTGTACGAGTCGCCGTCGGAAATCGCGTTGTTATCGAAAACAAAATCGATTCCGGTGGAATTTGTCGTCTGCTTGGACGGCGCGTTCCTGCCGGACAAAGTCACCTCGTAATTGTCCACCGACGAGAAATTGCCGTCCGGAGCCTTCCACGTGACGCTCACCGTGTTGCCCTTCACACTGGCCGTCACATCCGTCGGCGCATCAGGCAGCTTGTCCGGCGTGCCCTCGACGGCGTTGGAATCCTTGGACCAGCCGACCTCGTTCCTGGCCTGCACCTTGAACGAGTAGGTCTTGCCGTTCTTCAACCCGTCGATGAGACAGGAGGTTTTCTGCCCGCACGAGCGCTCGCCGGACGCGTCTCCGCCCCACATCACCTTGTATTCGGTGATCGGGCTGCCGTTGGCCGAACCGGCCGTCCAGCTCAGATTCACGGCGCCATCCTGCGGGTCGCCGGACACCGCGGAAAGCAGCGGCGCATCAGGCTTGTCCATCACCGAAACGCTGATGGTGCCGGTCACCTCACGTTCCTTTGTTTTGGTGGCGTCGCGCACGGTGACGACCACCTTGTTGGTGTTCGCGCCGATGTCGGAAGCCGCCCTGATGGACACCACGCCGTTGGACGGGCAATCCACCGTCAGCTTCGACGCGCCATCGGACGTGCATCCGGTCACCGTCAGCGGAGTGTCGGGGAACGGATTGTACGCGTCGGACAGCAGATTCACCTGCTCGCTGGAACCGGCCTTGATTTTCACGGTCTTCTCGGTGACACGGGCGAGCGGCCTGTTGGACGCGGTGACGCGCACGGTCATACCGGCGCTCACCGTACCCTTCGCATATTTGATCGAGACGGGCACGCTCACTGTGGTGTCCGGCGTGGCCGTCTTGTCCGCGGACACGGTCAACGTGCCGGAGGGAGACACTCTGGCATCCACACTGCCGGAATTCACGCCGCCGGAATACGAGTACTGCTTCTCATCCTCGTACAGGCCCGACGCCGAATGGGTCAGCGCCGTCAGATCGATGGTAGTGGCCTTCTCGCCGGCCACCACATCGACGGTGGAGGATGAGAACGTCGGCGGCGGAACCTCACGTCCGATCACCGTGATCGGAAGCGTGAGCACCGCCGAATTGACGATCTTCACCTTGTCGTTCTTGTCTCGCTTGCCGTCCACCGCGGTGAAGGTGATGGACGCGGGACCCGCGTAATCCTTCGGCGCGGTGAACCTCAACGTCTGGTCGTTGACGTACAGGTCGCCGTCCGCGGCCTTCGTGGCGCTCACCGAATCGGCGCCGTCCACATACGCGGTCTTGCCCGCGCCCACACGCACGTAGTCGGCGATGTTGATGGTGATGGTCTCACGCGCATTGACCTTCAACGCCGGCGCCTTCGGACGTAGAACCGGCGGAAACACGCCATATGCGGGCACTTGGATGAACGCGGTGGACGTGATGCCGTACGTCGTGTTCGTGACGGTGTACGGCACCGCGCGCGCCTCGTCGGTCAGATCAACGGTGATGATGGTGGAATCCTTGCCGCCCTTGACATGCGCATGGTCGGTCGCGGAAGGATCCACGCCCACCTGAAGCTCGTCGGCGGTGCCGGACGGATTGGCGATCCACTGCGAAACGTCCACGTCCACGGATTTCTTGTCGATCGTGGCGGCGGCCGGAACACGGTAATCGTACGCGGTCGGCGGGTCGATGGCGGCGTTCTCGTCGACATTCACCGTCAACGTCGCCGAATCGGACAGGCCAGCCTTGTCCTTGACGGTGTAGACCACGTAATACGTGCCCGCCTGCTTCGGCGTGGTGAACGACAGCATGTTGTCAACGACCTGAATGCCGCCGATGCCTTGCGATTCCACGTCCTTGGCCACGGTCAGATCAGTATTGTCCCCGGAAATGTCGTTCTGCGCCACCGGCACGGTGGCCGCGGTGTTCGGACGCAGCGTGATCTCGTCGTCGCGCGCGTACACACCCGAATCGGCTCCGGATTTGAACACGCCCACACGCACCTGCGCGGTGGCCCTCTGACCGGTCCAATCCTCCACGGCGTAGGAGAACGTGTCCGTTCCGGACGAATCGGCATACGCCTCATACACCAGATACGTGGCGCCCACCTCGCTGATACGGCCCAGTTTCGGCGCTTTGTTGCCCAAGCCGAGCAGCTGCACGTCATCGCCGGCAGCGTCGATGCCGGTGAGCGTGATCGGAATCTGCACCTTCTGACCGGCCGCCACCTGCGCCTCGACGTCGGACGGTGTCGGAGCCGCCTTGTTGGACGCGTCCTTCTGATGCACGTTGATGGTGATGGTGGCCGAGGCCGCGTTGCCGAGATTGTCCTTCACCGTGTAGGTGACGGGGAAGGAGCCGGTTTGTCTGGTGGCCTGATAGCGCACGGTGTCGCCGGACACGAACACCAGACCCTTGAACGTGTTCTTGTCATACTGCAAGTCGTTCTGCAGGCTCACCGTGGTGCCGTCGGAATACGTGACATGGTCGAGCACGTCCACGGACACGATGCCTTCGGTGCGCACCTGTGTGGTGATGTTCTCGGCCTTCGGCACGGAATTCGACGTGGTCAGCGCCGGCGGCTGCAGGACGATGACGCCGGTCGACGATCCGGCCGCGTTGGCCACGGTGTAGGAGATCCGCACCGGCTCGGTAGGCACCTGACGCGCGGTGATATAGACGCGCTTGTTGCTCACCACACCGGTTTTGATGCCGCTTTGCGCGTCCGCGGTGACGCTGGTCACCGACAGCACGCCGCCCATCGGGTCGACGTCGTTGGCAAGCGGCTCCACGATCGCGGTATTGTCCGCACCTAGCAGCGCCACGTCGTTCGCCGCGATTGGCTTGGCGGCGTCTCCGGCCACCGCCTGCACCTCCACACGAGCCAGACCGGTCGACGGAATGGAACCCTGCGTGATGGTGTACGGCACATAGTAGGTGCCGGGATTGGAGGCGGTGAACGTGATCGACATGTCGGTGGCGTTCATGGTGGTGGCCGCGCCGGACGGCGTCTCCACCGCGGTCAATTCGGCCGGTTCGACGGACGTGCCGTGCACGTACGGTTTGAGCGCGATGGTGGTGCGGGTGTCGGGCGTGGTCTGTTTGACCACGGGGTCGATGACCGCGCCCAGCGTGTTCGCCGGCTTCACGGAGAAGTAGATCATGCCGATGCCGGTCTGCTGGCCGTCGGACACCGTGACCTCGATGCCCGCCCTGCCGGACGACATCGAACCGGCGTTGAAGACCAATTGTCCGTCGGCTCGCGTGGACACCGTCACCTGATCGGTGTTCTGCGGCGATGCCGACACCAAGGTCAGCGGATCGCCGTCGGGGTCGGAGAAGCTGCCCAACGCGTTCGCGGTGTACGAAGCACCCTGCTCCACGTCGATTTCCGGCGGAGTGTCGCTCTGCAGCGGCGCATGGTCGTCGCCGCCGGCCAGCGTGAGCGACACGGTGGCGCTGGACGTCTGCCCGCGCCCGTCGGAAATCTCATAGCTGAAGGACACGTTGCCCGCGGCGGCACCGGAGGCGTCGAGCTGCAGATACCGGCCGTCATACACGGGGGAGACGGTGATGTTCGCGCCATCCGGAGCGCTCACCGACGTGATGCGCAGCACGGAACAGTCGGTCTGCTCGTCGTTGCGCAACACGTCGAGAATCTGCTGCGATCCCACGCGCGCGCCGAACGAATCGTCCACGGCCTTGATCTGCCCCGACTGCGCCGAACAGTTCTTGCTGAAATTATGCTGGTTGTTGGCGCTGTCGTTGTTCTGCTGCTGTTGCTTCGACTGCTTGGTCTCCACCTTGTTCCACTGGATTTTGATGACCTTGGTGGACTCCTGCGGATTCCACACATTGCCGTTGACCACGTCGTTGAGCACCACCAGACGATGGTTGGTGCGGAACACGAGCTGCGAGGTGGGATTGACATCTTCCAACGAGGAAAACTGTGCGTCCTTGTCGTTCGCCGCGCACACCCTGATGTAATTGTTGGCCTTCTGCGCCCACGCGGCGAACACGCAGCCATTGGTGGACGCCGGCTGCACGGCATCGCCCTTGCCGGCATTCGGCAGCTGCGTGACCTTTTTACTACCCAAATCGACCATGGCGATGCCCCGCGGCGTGGAAACCGCCACCCAGCCAGTCTGCCTGCCATCCGTGGACGGCGCCTGCAACGTCGCCTGACCCTGCAGGCCGATATCCGCGCTGCCCTTCGGCCAGAACACCTTGCCGGCACCGGCTGCGACCGGCGTCTTGCCGACCACGGTGAACGATTCGACATTCGTGGCGCCCTTGATCGTCGCATCCTTGCCGGGCGTTCCCTGAGGCCCGTCGACACTGAGCACCGCGCCGTCGGACGCGCGATAGCCGTAGACGACACCGTCATGCGTCACCGCGATACGGCCACCCGACCCCAGCTTCATCTTCGGCGAATCGGTGGTCGGATTCATGGATTTCACATCATCTGCTGCCCCGACCCACACATTGCCCGTCTTGACGTTGATGAACGCCGCGGTGTTGCCTCCGACGACGGTCCGCATATCCGATTTGATGGTGGTGTTGCCGCTTTCGCTGACGGTGGAGGCCTCGATGTTGCTGGCCTTCGTACCTTCGGAGATCACGGTGGAGCCATCATGCTGGGCCACGTCGAACCGGGCCGCAGTGGAGGCGACGCCCGCATCGGCGTCCCGGTTGCGCACGTTGAAACGGGCGGCCTTGCGGTCCTTGAGCGAAGTGACCCACACGGTGCCATCGTCGAGCTGCACGTGACGTTGCGTCACCGAACTGACGATGACGGCCCCGGCGACGATGCCCAGCAACAGCAGCAGCATGACGATCGGCGTGATCCACCGGCGACTGCCGGAAGGCAGCAGCTTGCGCAGCATCGACCCGAATCGCAACTGCCGTTCGTACGATTGCGCCGACTGGTTCTCGGCGTTCCTATGCTTGCTCATCGACTGGCTCTTCCCTGATTGTGCCCAAACTTTGCTTGACCGCGCATCCAACCGCATGCGCCTACCTGTTTGCCCGCATGCATGCCGGGCTGTATTGGTTCGTATCGGTTCATGTCACCCGCATCCGGTCGCAAACTCACGGCTTGGCCGCGCACGCGATCATGGGATTCTCGGACATCTGCCGGTCCGCGCGAACCAGACTCACCTGCACGCACGTCTGCGCGCCGTCGGCCGGATCGATTTCGATACTCGTCGACTCCGTGGTGGTGCCCTGCGCGTTCGGGTCGGTTCCCGAATCGCCGACCAGCGACCACGCGTACGAATCGCCATCCTTCGGCGAAGGATTGACCCATGTGAACCGCACTTTGCCGTCGGCGGTGTATTCGCCCGTAAGATCCTGCACGCTCGGCACACTGCCCGACGTGATCGCCGAATCGGGATCGTCCTCGGCATGGTTCTGGGCGCCATGGTTCTGCACCTGCACCTTGCTGTTGTCGGAGGACGCATCCATATTCGGCATGACGACGGTGACGAACGCCAACGCCATCACGACCACGGCGGCCGCCGCAGCAACCGTGACGGCCAACGGCTTCGCCCACCGGGCATGCTGTTTCGCAACCGGGGCGGACTGGTCGAATGCGGAAGTCTGCGCGTACATGTTCTGCGGATAATCCGGCACACCCTCGACGGTGGTCTGCACGGCACGGCCATACAAGGCCTGTTGCACGCGCTGCATGTCGCGCGCGAACTCCAACGCGGAATAGTAACGATCCTCGGGCGTACGGCTCAAGGCCTTACGCAACACCCGTTCCACTTCGGCCGGCACGTCGGGACGGTTGAGCTTGGGCAGCGGATTGTTGAGAATGACGGACTTGAGCCGTTCGGCCCGCACCTGCCGTTGGGAATCGCCCAGCACATCGGCGTAGAAATACTCGTACGGCGATTGGCCGATCAGCATGGCGAACAGCGTGGCGCCAAGCGAATAGATATCGGACGATTCATTGCCGCCACCGCCTTGGGCAAGCACCTCCGGCGCGGCCCACGCGATGGTGAAGCCGACACCCGGACGCCCATAGACGGACCCGGCGATGCCGAAATCGGCGAGCATGGGCATATTGTGCGCGTTGATGAGAATATTGCTGGGCTTGATGTCTCGATGGATGATGCCTTTGCGATGCGCGGTGAACAGCGCGCTCGCCAGATCGATGCCGACGGTGAGCATCTGGTCGGCGGTGAGACGGCCATGCTCGAGGAACGTCTTGTAATTGCCGCCCGGAGCGTATTCGAACACGGTGTAGCCGCGCCCGTTGACGGTCACGCCGTTCTCATAGACGGAAAGAATGTAGGGGTGTGTGGAGATCTGCCCCATGAAATTCGCTTCGGAACGGAAGCGGACCGCGGCACGTGGGTCGAGCGTGTTCTTGCTGATTTTGATGGCCACCTGACGGGCCGGGGAAAGCTGCTGGTACAGGTACACGTCGGCTTCGGAACCGGAGCCCAGCCGTTTGATCAGTGTGTAGCCGGGAATCTGAGGGGGAATGCTCCTTGAGGCTTCCATGCTTCCTCTTTCCTGTAGTTCCTGCCCGGTTCCGTGCGTTGCGTCTATGCTTCGACCGTACTCGTCGTCATGGGCAGGCCGTCTGTTCGCTGTTGAACCTTCCCGGGCTGCGCCGCTAGTCAATCTTATTGGTGGCGGTGTCCGAAAAACTTTGTAGAGGGTATCGATGTCCATATATAAAGATGGCGGTGTCCACGATGACGTTTTCAGGACGGCTTCGGACGATGATATGCGATTCGTGGCCGGACCGTTCGGCTAAGCTGGGGAGACATGATGGATGTGGACGATCTCGATGACGTGACATTGGTTGCGGGGGCACCCCGCAGCGGCAAGACCCGGTGCGCGCTGGACATGCTGGGCGCCGCGATGAAGCGGCATGGCGACGCGTACGCCGTGATGACGGTCTCCGGCAGACAGGTGGCCGACCGGCTCGGCGACACCGTGATCCGCGAACTGTCCGCGATCTCGCAGGCACGCCCCGTCACCACCCTGCCAGCCGTCGCGTTCCGCATCATGACCGCCGTGCGATCGCATGCCGGACAACCCCTGCCGAAACTGCTCAACGGGGCCGAACAGGACGTGGTCATCCGCCGTGTGCTCGCCAGGCATGCCGAACATGCCGAGCACGGCGACGAATGCTCCACCTGCGCGCTATTGCGCACCTACTTCGTGGTCGCCGACTGGTCGGGCATGGTGGTGGACGACGCCACCGACGCCTTCGCCAACCAGCTGCGCGACATGCTTGCCCGCATGAACGAGATCGGCGCGAAACCGGAACTCGAAGACGCGCTGATTTCCCGCGCTGCCGACGAACACGGCACGCTTGACGAACGACGCGAACGACTGCGCGTGCAATGGCGGCTCGCCTTCGCGCTGCGCGCCGAATACAACCAGGCCATCAACGAGGCATATCCGGACCAATACCGTCTCGACGCCTCGCAGCTCATGATCGACGCCGCGGCCGCCGTGAACGAAGCCGAAACGTCCGACCTGCCGAAACTCGTCATCGTCGACGATTTCCAGGACGCCACACTCGCCGGCTTCGACTTTCTCACCGCATTGCGCAACCGTGGCGTGCGTCTGTTGCTCGTCGGCAACCCCGACGAGGCGGTGCAGACGTTCCGCGGATCGTACCCTGAATATTTGTTCAACATGGCGCAATCGCGATTGGGCGCGCGACTGGTACGGCTGGAACCGTCCCATATGGCCGAAGGCACGGACCTGGCTGCGGTGACGAGCCGCGTGAGCCTGACCATCGCCAGCACGGAATCGACCGACGACGCGCTGGCGAACCGCCCCGGCAAAATGCCGGCCATCGCCATACCGGAGACGCACGACGGCAGTCTTGAAGCCGCGATGTACCGTTCCACCGTCGAAGAACTCGACGACGTGGTGTGGAAAATCAAAACCGAACATCTCGAACACGGCCGCGACTGGAACGACATGGCCGTGATCGCCCACGACAACGCCACCGTGCGCACGTTCGGCGAACGGCTACGCGCCGACGGCGTGCCCGTACGCTATTCGAGCGTGACCCGCCCCCTCAAGGACGAACCGTTCGTGCAGGGCCTGTTCTCCATGATCGAACTGGCCGAACTGAAACGGCAAGGCATCGCCACCTCGTCCATGAACCTCGACACGGCCGGCGCATACGTGCGCTCACGCGTCGCATCAATCATGAACTCGCCGCTGATCACCACCCCCGGCGAACGTCCGGCTCGGCTGTGCGTGGTCGAATCGGCGATGAACGCGCTCGGCTCGCTGGCCACGGTTTTGCATGACGATACAGCCGATCCGACCACGTCCGACACGTCCGGACGCGCGCTGCTGCCACAGCTGATCGACGATTGGAACGATTACGTCGAAGCCTTCCACACCGCACGCGCGGCGGCATCGGCGTCGGACGCGGAAAACGCTGCCGGCATGGGCCTGCCGGCAATCGACACCGACGACCGGCTGATGACGGGAGAGCGTGCCGCTGAGGACGCGGACGAACCATCCTTCGGCATGAACGCGCTGTACATCCTGCTATTGGAAGGCGACACTGACCGCGTGCTCGACGCGATCGCCTCCGTACTGGGCCGCAAAGACCCCCAAGCGCAAGCCTTCGCACGCCTGTGGAAAACGCTTGACGATACCCTGCGGTCGGAGGCACGCCTGACATCCCACGAACCGCAATACATGCTCGACTGTGCATGGCAGGCGTTCGGCAAAGCCGAAATCTGGCAGAAAACGGCGTTGCGCAACAACGCCGAAGGCCGCGCGGCCAACGACCGGCTCGACACCGCGATGCGCCTGTTCAGCTACGCGTCCGGCGGCGAATCGAACGGCGTGACGGCAGCGCACACCATCGACGCGTTCATCGAACAGGTCCGCGCGCTCGCCATCGAAGCCGACTCCCTGGCGCACACCGCGCCGATCGATCAGGCCGTGACGCTCACCACGCCCGCCGGAGCTGCCGGAAAACATTGGAAACTAGTATTCATGCCTGCGTTCCAACAAGGCCAATGGCCGAACCTCGCGCCGCGCAACACCCTGTTCGGCGGGGAGGAACTCGCCGACATCATGCTGCATGGACGACTGTCCGACGACATCGTCACTTCCGCAGGCCGCGAAAACGCGCAGCTCGCCGCGGTGCTCGCCTCCGAACAGAAAAGCCTCCTTGTGGCGCTCACCCGCGCCGATGAGCGCGTGACGGTAAGCGCGGTCCTCAACGAAGACCATGTGCCGTCCGACTTCCTCTACGGCTACCTGCCGGAATGGTTCGACCGCGACCGGGATGCCGATGCGGAAACACGCGTGTACACGGCGGTCGGCGAGGCCGGCGAATACGCGGGACTGGAGGCCGACCCGCGTGGCCTGGTCGCCGCCTCGCGAAGCGTGCTGGCCCATGCGCCGACCGATTCCCCCCAAGCGCGCGATGCCGCGCAAGCCTTGGCGTTGTTGGCATCGCATGGCATCGCCGCCGCGAATCCCGACAATTGGGCGTTCCTTACGGAACATGCGGGAGCCGACGATATGACGGAAATCGACGGCAAGATGGAATCTGACGGAAAAACGGAGCATGCCGACAAGGCGAAGCTTATCGAACAACCGGAATCCATCGAAAAAACGGACGGCCAATCCGACGTGGTCACCCTTTCTCCATCCGCCGTGGACAGTTTGTGGGCGTGCCCGGTGTGCTGGATGCTGGAGAACCGTTTCGCCGGCCCACGCATGGGCAGCGCGGCCACCAGCTTCGGCTCGCTCATCCACGCCGTCGCGCAACAGGCCACCGAAGCCGGCCTCGACCTGCCCCAAAACCACACCGCGGTAAGCGACGAGGACAACATCGACGAAATCGCCCAATGGATGATCAGCCGATACAAGACCCTACGTGGCGACCTCAACGCCATCGACGACCCCGAGGAACGGTACAAGGCGCTCGGCAAGGACGCGAAAGCATCGGTCGCATTGCGCAACATCGCCACATATTTCGTCAAGTCGAACCGTACGGGATACCCGTCGAACAACACCGAAACCATCACCGTGGGAACATTGGACCATGCCGAAGCGGAACGGCAGTTCGCCGCGCGATTCGACTTCGACGACATCCTCGACGCCTACAACGCCATCGACGGCAACGCTCCGATCTCCCGCGACGAACTCATCGCCATCATGGGCGCGCTCGTCGACGGCTGGCCGGAAACCGGCATGAGCGACCGGCTCACCGTACGCCTGTCGGGCAGAATCGACCGTCTTGAACACCGCCGTACCGCAGACGGCCGCGAACAGGTACGGCTGATCGACTACAAAACCGGCAAAGTGCCAAACGGACGCTCCCTGTTCAGCGACCTGCAGCTCGTCTGCTACCAGCTGGGCCTCGCATTCCCGGAACACGGCGGAAAACGCGGCGCGCAGGCGATCGCAGCCATGCCGGACATCACCCAAAGCGCCCTGTTCCACGTCATGGAATACGCGGCACCCGCGCCACGCAAAGGGCAAGGCGACGAAGCGTACCACCAGCAGGCGCTGTTCGCCGGCGGAAGCATCAACGCGGGCGATTTCATACCCCGCAAATACGTGCCCAAAATGGCCAGCGTCTTCACCAGCGGCCTCGACGACGTCGAACGGCCGGCGCAGGTCAGCGAAGAACATTGGAAGCAACTTCTGGAATCGCGGTCGAAGATGACGGTATGGTCGCTGACCATGATCTCCCGCGTCTTCTATGCGGCCGCGGCGAGCCGGGCCACCCGCATCACCGCGCGTCCGACCGTGGAACACGTCGGATACTGCAGAACGTACGGCAGTGGGGTCTGCCCGGCCTGCCAAGGCGAGCAGAACACCGTATTCGAAAGGACCGTGGCATGAACGGGAGTAACGGTATGAACGGAAGCATGTCAACGAACGGGGCCACAGCAAAGGGCGATGCGATGGGCACTGTGCCGGCCGCCACGCCGAAATTCACCGACAGTCCGGAACAGGCCGCCGTCATCCAAGCCCCCTCATACGAGGACGTGGTCGTGGTGGCGGGCGCCGGCTCCGGCAAAACCTACACCATGACCCGCCGCATCATCACCCTCATCGACCAGGGCATCAGTCCCGAGAAGATTCTGGGCCTGACCTTCACACGCAAAGCCGCCTCCGAACTGCTTTCGCGCGTCTCCGCTGCCGTGACACGCAACCAAGCCGGACGCGGTACACGCGTCGCCTTCCTCAAACCGGAAGTCTCCACCTATGACGCGTTCTTCCAAACCATCGTGCGCCAATACGGCCTGCTCGTCGGCTTCGACCAAAACACGCAGCCATTGAGCGAAGCCGGAGCGCTGCAGCTCATCCACACCGTGCTCGACAAGCACATGGACCAGCTCATGGCCTTCGACCAAGGCGGCGACGAACTCGGCAAATTCTCCACCATCGCCGGCAACGTGTTCACCCTATCCAACGCCATCGCAGGAGCCATGATCGGCAGCGACTGCACCAGCTTCGACGAAGCCGTGGAACGCGTGCGCGCATGGGATAAGGCGTTCGTGGCGCAAGTGGCCAAAGCGCTTGAAGACGAGGACGTTCCCGATGACGAGCCGAAAGTGGGCAAGGCTCCGAAACAGAAGAAAAAGGAATCCGACACCGCCTTCGAAACCCGCATGCGCGAATACCGCGCCCAATGCCACCAACTCTGCGTCTACAAGACCGCGCAATTGGCCGGCACGGCCCGCAAACGCGACCTGCTACTCGACCTCGTGGCCGACTACCACGCCGAAAAACGCGCCCTCAACATGGCCGAATTCAGCGACTTCACCATCGCCGCATTCCAACTCGTCACCCGATTCCCCTCCATCGGAGCCACCTACCGCAAACGCTACACGCACGTGCTGCTCGACGAATACCAAGATACCTCCACCACGCAGGCGGCCCTCCTGACCGCACTGTTCCACGCCGATTCCACCCATCGCAGCGCGGTGAACGCCGTCGGCGACCCCTTCCAATCGATCTACGCGTGGCGAGGAGCCAGCCCAGGCGCATTCCGCATGCTGCAACACGACTTCGGCCACGACGCCACCGACAAGCCCTACACGCTGACCGTCACCCGACGTAACTCGCGCATGGTGCTCGAAGCGGCCAACAATCTGACGAAACCATTGCGCCTGCCCGCCAGACGTCGCGGCAGCTCGCTTATGCGCGAAGTGGACGTGCCCCCGCTCGCCAACATCGACAATGCCCCCGAAGGTACGCTCGGCGTGCTCGGCTACGCCACATTCGGCCAGGAAATCGACGCCATCGTACGCTTCGCCAAACAAGCGATCGCGCTGCACACGCCAACCGAAAACGAGCTCGCCGACGGAGCCAAAGACAACCGTCCGCACGTGGCGCTCCTGTTCCGCTCCAAAACGCAGATGCCAGCCTACGAGGACGCACTGGAACAAGCCGGCCTCACCACACTCGTCGTCGGCCAGGCCGCACTCCTGGAACGTCCCGAAATCAAAGACATCCTCGCCCTGCTGCACGTCGTATGCGACCACACCGACAGCGCCGCGCTCATGCGGCTGCTCGCCACACCACGATTCGGCCTGTCCGCCGACGATCTGCAGGCGCTCGCCGGCATCGCCGAACGGCTCAACACCGCGCAACGCTACCGCGCGCTCGTGTCGGCCGGCATCGTGGAGGCGGATGCGAATCCGTCCGACGCCGACATCCGCGCCACCGTGCGCGTCTACCGCGACCAAGTGCCCAACGCCGTCTTCCTGATCGACGTGCTGCTGCGCGGTGATCTGCGGCACCTCGTCGACGGCGTATTGAGCCGTACGGGAGCCGCGAGCGTCATCCACGCCGGTCGCGTCATCCAACAGGTGCAGCGCACGGCCGGTCATCCGTTGCCGGAAGTGGTACGCACGGCCATCACCGCGCTCGGACTGGACATCGACCTGCTGCTCGCCGAACGGATGCGGCATCCGGATGCCGGCAATCGTGCCACATCGCATGCCGCTTCGTCACTCGACGCGATGCTGTCTCTGGTGGACACCTACTTGCAGGAAATCGCCGCGCAGGGCACGCCAAGCCTGCGCGCGTTCATCTCGTGGGTGGATTCGCTGCGTGACGCGTCCGACGACAACGCAACCGCACCAGATACCCCCGTCGATGTGGTGCTCATGACCGTGCACCAGTCGAAAGGCCTGGAATGGAACGCCGTGGCCGTGGTCGGCATGCGCGACGGCACCTTCCCGTCCAGTCAAGGCGACCACCTGAGCGTCAAAACGGACGAAGCCCATCCGGGCGGTCGGCGCGACGGCGTATGGGAGCCGCCGGAATACTTCGAAAAAGCCCACACTTGGCTGGAAGACCCGTCCGCGGTGCCGGTTCCGGTGCGCGCCGACGCGGATATCCTGCCACGATTCCCGCACGACGCGCCCATCGGGGGCAATCCCGTGGAATCGCTCGACGGATTGGACGATGCGGAAGTGATCGACGACGAGGTGTTCGGCACCTTGCGAACCATGGCCGTCGACGATATGGAAGGAATGGATCCGGCAAGCCTGTACCTGACGCAACAGGAGGAATACGGCCGCCGACTGCACGCCGACGAACGCCGTCTCGCCTACGTGGCGTTGACGCGCGCCCGCTACGAGGCGCTGCTCGTATACAGCGGATGCAACGAGACGAGCCGCGACTCCCACCTGGCGGAGGGAAAGAAAAGCGCCGCGCCGTCGAATTTCTGGCTGGAGACGCGCGATTCGATGAACGGAATCGTCACCGCGGTACGCGAACCGGACAACCTGTCCGACGATGTGGACGGCTCCCCGCACACGCTGGGACTTGACCTGCCCGACGGCTATTTCGTAGGCGAACACGCCCGCGATTTCGAGAATGCCGTGGTGGGCGATGCGTGGAACACGCCGCTCGAACCGGTCTCGGACGACCATACTTTGCCTTGGCCGTGCGATCTGAGCGCCGATGTCGCCGACAAGCTGCGTGCCGCGGCCGAACAGGTACGTGCCGTCGAATCCGACGAACCGAATATCGCTGAATCCACGGGAACGCAGGGCGACGTTGCCGATGAATCCGCCACGCCATCGCCGGAAACCGGAAACTCACTGCTGCGTCTCGCCAAACTGCTCGTCGCCGACGAACATCTCATGCCGGAACCGGACGCGGCTGACGCAGGCGAATCGCAGGACGCCTTCGACGAGGCCGTGCGTGCCAAAGGCGAACGTATCCTTGCTGCCGGCCGCCAAAACGTCACCTCGCTGCAAGCGCGCGCCGGCTCCATGGGCGAGCGTGACTCCCGCGCCTACTGGCGTGGTCTGGTCCGTCCGATTCCGCACGTCGCCTCGCCGGCGGCACAGCTCGGCACGCGGTTCCACGCATGGGCTGAGCGTTTCATCATGGCGGATGCGGACGTCGACGGCATCGGCGGTACGGAAGGTGCTGCCGGGATGGCCGCGCAGTCGCGTGCGGAACTGATCGCATTGATAGGTGATACGCAAGTCGACGCGGACAACGGCGGCGTGCAATCGCAGGACGCACCATCGCAGGACGCCCGATTGCGAGACGAACGGAACCTGGCCGCTTGGCAGCGTCGTCTCGTCGCTTCGCCGTGGGCAAAACGACGTCCAGCATGGGCGGAACGCCAGCTCGTCGTCGACATGCCCCAGCTCGGCACCATCGTCAACGGCAAACTCGACGCGGTGTTCTTCGGCGGTCTCGACGAAACGGACGAGACGAAACGCTACACCGTGGTCGATTGGAAAACCGGCGTAAAACCACGCAAACCGGACGAAATCAAGGAGAAGCTCGCACAGCTCGACCTGTACCGCCTGCTGCTCGCGGCGATGGAAGGGGTGCCGTTGGATGCAATCGACGCCTGTCTCTACTATGTGAGTGAGCCTCACGAGGCCGATCGGGAGCTTGACGCCCTCGACAAAACAGAAGAAGAGATCCTTGCCGAGTTGAGCTACGGAATTCCGCAGCAATCCGACAACGACTAGTGCCGGTGCGCAATGGCTCCTTGACCGAAGAAAGCGGGGGAGCGGCGCTTTCCGGCCTGCCTGCGGGAGAAACCGCTATGCAGGCAGCGTTGTGGAGGAACGCCGCTACCCTCGTGCAGCATGTGTGGGCGGGCACACATGCCGGACGCAACGACAGTTAAGGAGTGTTTGATATGGCTGCGAACAGCGCAACCGCAATCCCGAACGCCGGCATGGGTGCCGGAACAAACAACGCATCGGCAATCGTCTTCCGTCCCATCGGCTGGGGCGATCTGGACGCGGTGGTCGACCTGTTCGACCGTACCTGGCCGCAGGATGTGGACAAGGTCGGCGCGGACATGTCGCGGCTGATCTCCCGATATTTCGTGCTGCACTACCTGCTGCCGACCACGTTCGCCAACGGCGCGTTCGCCGCCGACGGCACACTCGCGGGCGTCACGTTCATCCGCGTCGCCGGCGAGGCGCCGCAGCTCGACGAAATCGAAGTCGGCGAGGAAATGAAGGCCTTGGAACGCCGCATCGACGCCGATCCGGAGGCCGCCAAGCATATGGCGGCGCTGAAATCCGGCTTCTCGGTGGAACTCGATCTGGAACGCGAAGGGCGCGCCAACGAAACCACCATGGGCGAGCTGGAACTGTTCATCGTCAACCCCGACGTGCGCGGCCACGGTGTGGGCGGGCGGCTTTGGAGACGCATGCAGGAGCATTTCGCCGCATGGGACGTGCCCGCGTTCTACCTGCACACCGATTCCGACTGCGACGTGAGCTTCTACGACCACAAGGGGTTGGACTGCATCGCGCACCGCACGGCAAGCGAGACGGTCGCCCGGCTCGGCGGCAGCGCCGACGGCGAAGTGCCGCCACTGTTCGACGACATGTTCATCTACCGGGGAAAGGTGACGGCGTGACGGGCGCGAAACCGCAATCGCAATCGCACGAACCGCACGAATCGCAGAAAACGCAATCGCCATACGCGCAGCTTTTCCGCATTCCCGGCACGAAGGCGTTCTGCGTGTCCGGAGCCATCGCGCGACTGCCGATGTCCATGATGGACCTCGGTATCGTGCTCGCGCTCAACCACATGTACGACAATTGGACGATCGCCGGCGTGATGAGCGCCGCGTACGTGCTCGCCACCGCCGCGGTCACGCCGCTGTACGCGCGCCTGTTCGACCGGTTCGGCCAGCGCAAGGTCGGTCCGGTGATCCTGACGGTGCAGATCATCGTCATGCTGGGCTTCGCGTTCGCCGCACTGATGCGCGTGCCGATTCCGCTGCTGTTCGTGCTTGCCGTGGTCATGGGCATGACGCAGTTCTCGTTCGGCGCGCTTGTGCGCACCCGTTGGGCGTACGTGCTCGACCGCGCCGACAAGGAGGACCTGCTCAACACCGCGTATGCGCTCGAATCCGCCATCGACGAGATCGTGTTCATCTTCGGGCCGATTCTGGCGGCTTTCCTGGCCGCGTCCGTGCAGCCCGTATCACAGCTGTTCGTGCCGACCCTCGCCTGCGCGTTCGGCGGTGCCGTGTTCTTCGCATTGCGTGACACTCAACCGCCGGTATTGCGCGAAATCACGGTCGTCGCGGCCGATACGGACGATGCTGACGTGCGATTGGCGGCCGGCGGTGCCGCTGGTGCCGCGGTTTCCGCGGACCGTTTCGATTTGGATCGGCTCAAGACGGGCGATCGCGACCGCAACAAGCGCAATGTGCTCACCTATGCGGGTGTGCTGCCGCTTCTCGCCGTGTTCATCGTGTTCAACATGGCGTTCACCGCGTTCGACACGTCCATGCCCGCCGTCATGAAATCGCTGCACCTCGACTCCGTGCTCGGCGTGCAGCTGGCCATGCTGGCCGTCGGCTCCTGCATGGGCGCGCTGGTCTTCGGCTCGCGCGAGCTCAAAGGCTCCCGCTGGCGTCACATGATCATGTTCCTCGCCTTGATGACCGTCGGCTTCGTGGTGATCCACCTGTGCCAGGGCAACCTGATCGTGATGGGACTGGTGGAGATCCTCACCGGCCTGACCATTTCGCCGGTATTCGCCTCCGGCAACCTCCTCGTCAAGGAGACCGTGCCCGAGGAATCGCTCACCGAAGGCCTGTCCTGGGTGAGCACCGCCGGCACGATGGGCGCGTCGTTCGGCTCCATGATCACCGGCATCGTGCTCGACCATTTCGATCCGGGCGTGGGATTGAGCCTGCCCGCCGTGTTCGTGGGCTGTTCGATTCCGTTCGCGCTGATCGGCTGGCTGCTGGTGCGCCGCCGCGGCTGACCGACGTTCGATCGTCAAGCGTCATAGCCGCCTGCCTCCGCGTCGAAGCGTCTCTTTAGATTCATAAGTGGAACACGTTATGGACGCGGACACGCGATTTCGAACACATGCGCACGGCAAACGTACGACATGCGCAACATGCGCGTCCGCGAAAACATCAAGGAGCTGCAATGATCAAGGTTTCCGTAGTCGGCGCCAAAGGCCGTATGGGCTCGCATGTGGTCGACGCCGTCGATTCCGCCGCCGACACCGAACTCGCGCTCGCGCTCGACGCAGGTGACGACCTGACCGCCATCACCCCCGAAAACACCGACGTCGTGGTGGAGTTCACCGTGCCGAGCGTGTCGCTGGGCAATGTGCTCGCCCTCGTCAAGCAGGGCGTCGACGTGGTGGTCGGCACCACCGGCTGGACCGAAGAGAAGCTCGACCAGGTGCGCGCCGCGCTCGCCGCGGCCCCGCGTGAGGGCCAGAGCGTGTTCATCGCGCCGAACTTCGCCATTTCCGCGGTGCTCGCCGACCATTTCGCAAAGGTCGCGGCGCCGTATTTCGAATCCGCGGAAGTCATCGAACTGCACCACCCGACCAAGGTGGACGCTCCGTCCGGCACCGCTTTCCACACTGCGCAGGGCATCGCCGAAGCGCGCAAGGCGGCCGGCTTGGGTCCGGTTCCGGACGCCACCGAAACCGATGGCGGCTCCCGCGGCCAGGTGGTGGACGGCATCCACGTGCACGCCGTGCGTCTGCGTGGCCTCAACGCCCATGAGGAGGTGCTGTTTGGCAACTCCGGCGAACAGCTGACCATCCGCGCCGACAGCTTCGACCGCATCTCCTTCATGCCGGGCGTGCTGCTGGCCGTGCGCAAGGTCTCCACCGGAACCTACCCGGGTCTGACCGTCGGCCTCGACCACTTCCTCGACCTGTAATCGTAATTCTTTTTTCAAACTGCCGACGGGTGCATGTGTCTCCCGTCGGCAGTTTTTTTATGGCGGATCTGTTCCGATTATTTGGCAAGGCGTGCGATGGCGGCGCTGACTTCCGCCAGCTTTTCGTCGGCGACGGTACCGCCCTCCGCCGCGGCTTTGGCGACGCAATGGTGCAGATGGTCGTCGAGCAGCAGTAGCGCCACCGACTTCAGCGCGCTGTCCGCTGCGGAAATCTGCGTCAGAATGTCGATGCAGTATTCGCCGTTTTCCGTCATCTGCCGAATGCCGCGCACCTGCCCTTCGATGCGATTCAATCGTGCGATGATCCTCTTCTGGTCGCTTGCGTACCCATGTTGTGTGGCGTTCATATCGTCCTCCTCGCTGCGCTGAAAATTTTATCTACGGCTGAAGTTTGCTCGTCCTTCTTGCCAATATACCCTATAGGGGTATATTGTGATGGTGTTTGCCGAAATCGAAAGCCAATTACGGACGGAAGGCGGCTGGAATATGCACATCGCAATCGCGCTTATTATGGCGCTGCTCGTCACGGCGGGCGTGCTGTGGTTCTTCTTCGCACCGCGCAAAGCGTATCGTGCGCCGTTGCGCGACGGCGTGCAGGAAGCGGTCGTCGAAGTCAAAGGCGGGTACAGCCCGGCCGTCATCGAAGCCGAAGCCGGCGTGCCGTTGCGGCTGATCTTCGATCGCAAGGAAGACGGCGAATGCTCGTCGCATGTCGTGTTCTCCGATTTCGGGGTCGATCTTGCGTTGCCCGCCTTCCGCACGACCACGCTGACGCTTCATCCCGACCAGCCGGGCGAGTATCCCTTCGCATGCGGTATGAACATGCTGCACGGCACGTTGCGCATACTGCCGGGAAAGCATGCAAGTGTCGGTGCCGCCGCCGGTTCCGCGGTTGGTTCCGTCGGCGCCAGTATGTCCGATTCCGGCAATTCGGACATTCGCGCGACTGCTGACGGTGCCCACGCATCCGGTTCCGCGGAAACAGGCGTGCAATGCGCGCAAAAAGGCGCCGTCCAAACGTCCGGTTCGGGTGATTCGGGCAAATCGCGCGGATTGGAATCGGAAATTCGCGCCCTCATCACCCGTCTTATCGTGGCGGCCGTCTGCACGATTCCGGTATTCGGCTCCACCATGCTCATGCTGTATCCGATGCCGAACTGGCTGCAGTTCCTGCTGATGCTGCCAATCGTCGGCTATGCGGCATTGCCGATTTTCCGCAGCGGTTTCGCCGCGATCGCCCACCGTTCGCCGGAGATGAACGCGCTCGTCAGCCTCGGCGCGCTGGCCGCATTCGCCTACTCCTGCGTGGTCACCTTCGCACCGAACGTCCTGCCCGAGAACGCGCGCGAACCGTATTTCGAAGCGGTCGGTGTGGTCGTCACGCTTATGCTTGTCGGCCAGCTGCTCGAAGCGCGCGCCCGCAAAGGCACCGGTGAAGCCATGCGCGCATTGGCGGGTCTGCAACCGAAAACCGCCCGCGTGGTGCGAGACGGCAAGGAAACCAGCATCGCCATCGATGACGTGCGCGTCGGCGACATCATCGCCATCCGCCCCGGCGAGCAGCTGCCGGTCGACGGCATCGTCATATCCGGCACCTCCACCGTGGATGAGTCGATGATCACCGGCGAAGCCATGCCGGTCGCCAAAACCGAGGGCAGCGAAGTGACGGGTGCCACCATCAACGGTGGTGGCTCGCTGCGGTACCGCGCCACGAAAGTCGGCAAGGACACCGTGCTCGCGCAGATCATCGGCATGGTGGCCGCCGCACAAAGCTCGAAAGCCCCCGTGCAACGATTGGCGGACCGTATCTCCGGCGTTTTCGTGCCGGCCGTGGTACTCATCGCCGTATGGTCGTGCGCGCTGTGGTTCGCGTTCGGCCCCGACCCGCGTGTCACGCACGCGCTGGTCGCCGCGGTATCGGTGCTGCTGATCGCCTGCCCGTGCGCGCTCGGACTGGCGACTCCGTTGTCGGTGACGGTCTCGACTGGCCGCGCGGCTCGCATGGGGGTGCTGGTCCGTTCCGCCGAAGCGTTGGAAACATGCGGTAAAGTCAACGCCGTCGTGCTGGACAAAACCGGCACGATCACCACAGGCAAGCCCACCTTCACCGACGTGCTGCCGTTCGGCAAGTGGCGTCGGCAGGCCGATGATTTCCTGACGATCGTCGCCGCCGCCGAACGTGATTCCGAGCATCCGCTCGCTGCTGCGATCGTTGCCGCAGCTGCGGAAAAAGCCGACATCGCGGACGTTGCGGAACTCGCGCAAACCACTGATTTTCAGGCGATTGCCGGCCGTGGCGTCACCGCGCGTGTCACCTTCCGCGGTCTGCCGCACACCGTCGCCGTCGGCAACACCGACCTGATCGACGACCTTGACGTCGACATGCCCGACGTTACGTCCGATACCTCCGAAATTGCCTCCGAGACCATCCACGATACGAACCTCGACGCCATCATCGCCGACATGGAACGCCTGTCGCAGCAAGGCAAAACGCCGATCCTAGCGGCCATCGACGGCCATCTCGCCGGCATCGTCGCCGTCGCCGACGTGCCGAAAGCCGACTCGCGCCAAGCCATCGAACTGCTCCGCAAACGTGGCGTCGAAGCCGTCATGCTCACGGGAGACAATCCGACCACCGCACGCGCCATCGCAAGCCAGGTCGGTATCGACGAACGTCATGTGATCGCCGGCGTGCGGCCGGAACGCAAGGCCGACGAAATCGCAAAACTCCAATCGCAAGGCTATACGGTGGCGATGGTCGGCGACGGCATCAACGACGCGCCCGCCCTCGCCCGAGCCAACGTCGGATTCGCCATCGGCACCGGCACCGACGTGGCCATCCAATCCGCCGACGTGACACTGATGGGCGGATCGCTGATGGGACTCGTGCACGCGCTCGACCTGACGCATGCCGCCATGCGCAACATCGCGCAAAACCTCGGCTTCGCACTCGGCTACAACAGCATCGGCATCGTGATCGCGGCCGGCGTGCTGTATCCGTTCACCGGAACGCTGCTGAATCCGATGATCGCCGGCGCCGCGATGGCGTTCTCGTCGTTGTGCGTGGTGACGAACGCAAGCCGGCTGCGCCTGTTCGATCCGGACGCGGAGGCGGCGAAAAACAAGACGTATCGGGTACGCAAGCCCGATCCGAGCAAAAATAATGGCAACCAGCACAGTCGGAAAGGAACGATCATGGGACTGTTCAGCGATCACAAGGCCAAGAAGGAAGCCGAGAACATGGGCGCGATGGGCGCCGGACACTGCTGCGGCGGTCATGACGGCCACGGCATGGCTTCGAATATGGGCGATTCCGCGGCGAACGTTGCGAAGGATCCGGTTTGCGGCATGAGCGTCGATCCGGCCACCGCGTCCGCGACCCGCGAATACGGCGGCGTCACCTACTACTTCTGCAACCCCGGTTGCGCCGACAAGTTCGCCCAGAACCCGGCCGCCTACCTGGGCTGAGACCTGATTCTCGTCCGTCCCCAATCTGCCGACATCGAATGACATCCGGCCGTCGGCGGGTTGGGGATTTTTGTTGAATGGTTGATTTACGGATTCCGATTCACGGACGAACGATAAGATTCCCCTCCCGCACTCCGGAGAGCGCGTCCCGCCCCGCTACAAACGTGCGCGTGACGACGCCGTTAAGCGTCATGCCATCGCAGGCGCAGATCGGATTGCGGCTTTCCAAAGCGGTAGCATCCACAACAAACCGTTCGTACGGGCGAATAATCGCCAAATCGGCCCGCAATACCGGCGTTATATCGCCACGATCGTCAAGTCCCACAAGCCGTGCGGTGTTGCACGACATCCACCGCACGACGTCGGCCAAACTCAAGCCGCGCCGCATCGCACCCGTCAACACCGCGCGGAATCCGACCTGCAGACTGGAAACGCCACCCCACGCGGTGGCGAGCGTGCCGGCTTTCATATCCGCGCTGGCCGGGGAATGATCGGTGACGACACCATCCAACGTGCCGTCGGCAAGCCCCGCCCATAGCGCGTCCTGCTCATGCAGATCACGAATCGGCGGACAGCATTTGACCGCGGTGGCGTTGTCGGGAATATGGTCGCAATCCAACGTGAGGTAATGCGGACAGGTCTCCGCGCTGACCGGCAGTCCTTCGGCCTTCGCCCGCCGCAGCACGTCCACGCTCAGACCGCTGGACACGTGCAGAATATGCGTGCGGCAGCCGGTGCGTGCCACCAGCCGTACGATCTTGCGCACCGCGTTCGCCTCGCATTCGGCCGGGCGCGATGCCGCGTTCAACAGTGTTCGCAACAGTCGGGGATTTTGTTGCCGCGTTAGTCGCCCATTTCGCTGGTTTGGCACCGTTTCTTCTATGCCGAATCCGCTCGATATGCGATGTTGATTGTGTGGGGTAAGCTGTTTTTGCCATAGTCGGTCATCTCCTGATGGTGGGTCGCGTTGCCAAGAGGCGCCGCCACTGCCTGTGATGGATGCATTTCAGTGCTTACGGCATCTGAAATTCTTCATTCGTCGTGACAGTTGTCGGCGGCCAAACCTGGTGAAACCCGGAAAGCAAGGGGTAGCATCGTCAGGAGAGCGGATGCGCCGCGTGAGAATGTACTGCAGGGAAGGGCGATGAGCGTGACTTCTGGAATTATGCTTTCAGACAATATGGGGGCTTCGAAGGACGCCATGGACGAGGAAGGCAATGCTGCCGCGGACCTCGGCTTGGTGGCGCGTATCCGGGAATCCTTCGATTCGCTGACTGCGACGGAACGTGAGGCCGCGCAGTTCATTCTGGGTCATCTAACCGACGTGCTGGTCTGCAATTCCGTGGAATTGTCGCAGTTGAGCGGCATCTCGCAGCCGACGCTCAGCCGCCTGTACCGCAAGCTCGGCTATGCGAACGCGGGCGAATTCAGACGTGACGTGCGTCGCGTCCATCGTCCTGGCTCTCCGGAGCTTTCACGGCACACCCAGTGCGACGATTTGGTCGCCGACCATCTGCGCCGTGACGAGGAAAGCCTGAAACGCACGTTTGAAGGCATCGACCGCGCGCAACTGTCATCCGCATGCCAAGCCATGGCCACGGCCCCGCATGTGGCGGTGGTCGGGTACCGCAGCGGCTATCCCGTGGCGCTGCACATGCGCGAACAGCTGATGCGGCTACGCGGAAACGTTGATATTCTGCCGAATCCAGGCCAGTCCATAGCCGAAGATCTGGTTGATTATGCGGCAGGCGACGTAATCGTCATCATCGGCGTGGGCCGGCGTCTTCCCTTCTTCTCGCGGCTCATCGACGTGATGCTTGAGCGCGGCCTGACCGTGGTGGTGATTGGCGACATTTCGGCGCGCAACGCCGTCATCGGCCGTAACGTCGCCTTCTTCAAAGTGGTGCTGAACTCCCACGTGCTGACGAGCTTCACCGCGGCGTTCGCCCTGATCGCCCTGATGGTGGACGAAGTCGGAAAATGCCTCGTCGATACCGAAGACGAGGTGCACGCGCGTATCGAAGGCATCAACGATTGCTTCGATGCGCTCAATGAGCTTGAAGATTGATAGGGAAAATCTAGGCGCGGCACGTCCCGTTGGAACGGCGGTAAACGGAAGTGGAAGCGGGAATGGGAACGGAATGAATTCAAAACGAAACATGCTGGCGTACGACCGGTCCTCCACCGGATTGTGGGTGGCTTTGATCTTCCTCGTATCGCTGAATCTGCGGCCCGCCATCGCCGCCGTCGGGCCGGTCCTCGCCCAAATGGGAACCGACCTTGCGTGGGGCGAGGACGTGCAGGGCGTATTGACGGCGATTCCGCTGATCGCCTTCGCCGCGGTCAGCCCGCTGGTCACGTTCCTTGCACGCCGCATCGGCATCGACATGTCGATTCTGCTGGCCCTGCTGTGCATCGCGGCGGGCGACGCCATCCGCTCGTTCGGCGGCGGCGTTGGCATCTGGCTGGGCACGGTGGTGTTCGCTTCCGCCATCGCCGTCGGCAACGTTCTGGTTCCGGTAATCGCAAAACGTGACTACGCCGGCCATGTCGCGATGGCGACCGGCGTCTATTCCGGCTGCATCACCGCCGGCAGCGCCACCGCAGGTTTGCTGTCCGCGCCGCTTGCGCAGATGTGGGGCGGTTGGCGTGCGTCACTCGCCTTCTGGAGTGTGCCTCCGCTGGTTGTCGCCGCGCTGTGGGCGTTGCGTATCCTGCACAATCGCAAAGTCGTTATCGCTTCCGCCGGCGGCACCATCGAAACCAGCGATACTGGCGATATCGATGATATTGGCGATCGCAGCACGACGGCCAACGCACAAAACCCGCATTCTGCACAGCGACCGGCATGTTCCACGCAATCGTCGCATGGCGTGTTCGCCCGCGTGCTGCGCCGTCCGATGACGTGGTACGTGACGGCCTTCATGGGACTGCAATCATCCGCTTTCTACACCATGTCCAAT
>SKEF01000662.1_pt1 | contig 34348 bp, 48 predicted proteins | sample 4826691 | NCBI WGS metagenome assembly SKEF01 (sample SAMN11008816, study PRJNA524170) | human gut metagenome | biome: Human fecal sample; material: Feces; isolation source: fecal sample from pouch patient p23, p27 | host: Homo sapiens | place: Israel: Tel-Aviv | collected 2016-08-24
CTGTAATGATTGGAGTATTCGGTGCAGACGATGCTTCCGAATTATATATTGGATACCGCAGCCAAAATACATGGATGATCAACTGCATAAAATAGTAACCGCTTATACAGTAATGACATTACTTATGCCAGCGTGATTATCCCGAAGGAGGGATATGTGCTTCTTAATTCCCTTCAAGAAGGTGTTCCGGAAGAACTGAAACTTAAATACGCACTTATAGCTACCTATTTATCCATATCACCAGCATCATCATTTAACGTTTACATAAATACTATAAGTAAAAAAGCCTACGTATTTGGTACTCCAAATACTGAGATAAAAAAACTAACTATCAGATATTTGTACAATAAATGAACATTTCAGCATCCTACTCCGATTTAGTCTGCAGGAGCACATTCCCGTCCACTCTCCTGTTCTATCTCAAAATCCCCTGTAAAATTACATACAAAATAAACTGCCATCGCTGCCAGTTTCAAAAAGTCTTATTGATTCTCTCTGATCAGGCTATATATCTCCGGAACGATGCCCGTACGTTCTCTTCCGATACAGTAACATACATCATTGTCGTATCAGGTTTTTCATGACCGGCATAGTGCTGGATTTCCTGTAGCGGAATGCCACGATTGCCGGCATCGGTCAATAAAGTTCTCCGGAATTTGTGTGGATGAGCATGTATATCCGTCTTTTGGCCGAGTGTCCGGAGCATGGACTGTATAGCCTGTTTGCCTAATCTTGTATGTGGCTGCTTGGAACTCACGAATAATGCCGGATTCGTATCATTTCTGGATAACAGGTATTTCCGCAAATGGTACGCACATTCATCTGTCAGGTATACTTTTCTCTCTTTCTTGCCTTTTTCACCGTATATGATAATCTCATTCCTGTTCCAGTCTATGTCTCTCCTGTCGAGTCGCACCACTTCGCCTATTCTGGCCGCTGTGCTGTACAGGAATTCCATGATTGCGACATCCCTCTGACACCGTGCAGAGCAACGTAAATGCTCGCGCTCTGCCGGTGTAAAAGGTTTCTTGATTTTCTGCGGCACCTTGATTTTCTTCAGGCGCCGCATGGGATTAATATTGATATATCCTTCATCCGATATCCAGGCGAAGAAGCTGCTCAGATACCGTCTGATTGTATCCATGTAACTGATGGAGATTTTTCTCTGTTCCTGGTACATTGCCAAGTAATACCGGATGTCATTGGTAGTAATATCCTGCAGGCGCTTGTTCAGAGTTGTGACCAACTTGGTCACGCATTCCTTATATCTATCCAGGGTTCCAAGACTGCAGTTCTCAATTCGCTTACTGGCCAAAAATGTGTTCAGGATTTTCTGCCATCGCAACTCACTTGTTACAAGCTGTGTGCATTCTTCCTGGACTTCGACTCCATGAAATTCAATGGCCAAGACATTCTCTAGTTTCTGAAGCTGTTCATCACTTAGTGAATCAGCCATCTTCTCCAGAATTTGATTCTGGATCTGCTCTAATTTCGTCATAAAAGCACCTCCTACAGTGCTATTTTGACACAGAAAAACGATTATTCACAAACCAATTAAATCGGAGTAGTAGGGAAATTTTTTATGGCTTCATAGACCATATGACAGTATCGTCTTTCATCATTTGAATACCACCTGTTCCATCTGTATAAAATCCAATGGTCGTTCGCTTCCCGTCATCTGTAAAAAAATCAAAGTACGCATTATTTACTCCGGTTGAACCTGACCGGAAGGTTATTCGGTTTATGTTGCCGTTAAACTTAACTCTGGACGAGTTACTATTTTATGCAGTTGATCATCCATGTATTTTGGCTGCGGTATCCAATATATAATTCGGAAGCATCGTCTGCACCGAATACTCCAATCATTACAGCATCAGTGTAAGCCATTATAATTCCTTTAGTATATGCCGGAATAGTTTTAGTACCCACAGTAATATCTTCGGCGACAGAGAATCGGAATTGTGCGTTTCTTTCATCAGTAAGAGAAGTAATGCTTCTGTATGGGAACGAGTTACTATTTAATCATCAACAATTTGATACCTCCCCATATGGTCTCATTGGAATTTATTGTCAATGTAGATGAGTCATCACTGTATGTACCTGAAAAAGTCCTGGTTCCCGCAAAGTCTGCAATTTTAACAAAGCTAACTTGCCGTTTTCCTGCAGCGTTATTAACAAAAACAATATACATAAAACCATTATTTGCGGAAGTTGATCCGTACATAAGGAAAGACGTATAATTCTCCTTCTCAAGCTTGGCTTGCACAGAAAAAGTCGAAAGATTTCGAACGTCAAAGAAGACCTTACTATTTTATCCATAAAAACGAGATGCAAAGATGCAAAAATCAGTATCCTTTTCACTTGTAATTTTTATTGTACGGTTACTCGCAGAAAAAGAAATCGTATTTTTGCTTGCTTTAATATAGTTGTTGTTGAAACAGTATTTTCAGCGTTAAATGCGCAAATCCCGTATAGTCCAACACCGAAGTAAGGGTGATAAAAGAAAAACAAGCATCCATAATTTTTGTCAAAGGTAATTTCTTTTGTTTCTCCCGGCTTAATACTTCCTGTCAACCGGTTACTATTTAATTCATTAAGCGCTGACAGTAAAGTCTTAGTTCCTTGGTCAAGTGCGAACTGTTTCGATGTCAATTTATCGAGTACTGCGTCAGCAAGTTTGTCGTAGTCAATTAATTTGTTTGCTGAGTCCTCTGCACTGTAAAGCATGAATTTATCTGCGTCTTTTGGTATTGTCTTTGCTGGGTATTCGTTAAATTTTGCCATGTCAAATCTCCTTTACTAAGTTAAGATGCTCATAGAGCTTATTAATAAGTTTTTCCTGTTGGTCAATTTTCTTTTTCTGAGCTTTTATCATCGCAAACATGGCTGGAATCATGATACGTTCGTTCCAGTTCTCTGCCTTATCATCCATATGGTCAACTGCCAAAGGAAAATACTTGTCCACATCTTCTGCAATGAACATTGGAAATTCTGTGTCTGCGCGTTCATCTCCTTTTGCAAGGTAGCCTTCTTTATACCGTGCCATTATCGGTTCGATGTTGTACAGATTCTCAATAAATTCTTCTGGCAACGAAGCTCCGAGGATTTTGTAGCGTTTGGAAGAAGAACTTAACACAGATACCTTGTAATTATTTTGATCGATATAGCAGTTCCAACCGCTTGTGATCGTAGGAAGGCTATACACACGAAGTCCCGCCCGACATGCTAATTCTTTTTCAAATTTCGCATAAAACACATCTTCGCCAGTGTTGGTAATTGCTTCTTTTGCGTAAAATACATCTTTGACCGAAAATGCTTCTGCGCGTTGGTTGCCTCCATCAGTATTAAGACTATCAAATTCTCCATATGCTCCAGTTATATTTTCTGCACCATATATTGACATTATGGACTCGCCATCAGAATTTTTCGATATATCGATTGACCACCACGGAGAACCATCTGAATATTCAACATCAACTGAACCGTCAGGATTAGTGGGATTGTCAGGACGTTCTGGCAAGCTTTTTTTCGCACTGACTGGTTCTATTCCAGTCTCAGAAAAGCGTATTCCATCATATTCTGCCACTCCATTAGTTTCGGAATAATTCGAAAAACACGTAAAACCAGAATAATCAGCAAGGGCTTTTGCTTTATTTGTTTTGTCCAGTATTTTCAAAAAGCCTTCGGAATTATTTTTTCCTCCAAGTAATAGTGAACCGCCCATAGCCGAACTAAAACTTATGTACAGTTTTCCGTTGCTATAATACAAGCCGTTCCATTTTCCATTGTCCGAAAGAATCTCTACTATTTCCGTTTGTGTAAGCGATGCGACATCAAGAGCAACCGAATACGTCTGCATATCCGCAATGCTCGTTTTAGCTTGATCAAGATAGCAAGTCACTCTAATCATTCCGCGTGAACCAATAATTTGAAGTGAAGAAGTTATTGTACAAGCGCCTGTAGCTTCTGTTTGGTTAAGCGTTATAGTCGTCCAAGTTTTTCCAGAATCAGTACTTCTTTCTGCTTTCCACCATCCTGCATAGGCTGTCTCTTCTCCTTGACCATCACGATAATATACGTTAACGGTAAGCTTTTCTGGAGTGACTTTTTTATCTTGCCCCATCAACAATATTTCCGTGTTTGCTCTAAGGTAGTACGTTCTTCCCGGAGGCCCGTCTTCTCCACGCATTCTCGCCCATGTATATTTCGCTGGGTCTGCACTGTCCGCCTTTTCGAAATCAGAATAATGACCAATGTAAATTCTATCTGTATCAGTTGTGGAAAAATCCACAGTTCCATCAATACTATTTGCATAAGCGGTATGGATGTAAGAAGTTTCTCCCTTCTCTCCCGGAATGCCAATTCCATCCGCTCCGTCTTCACCACGAAAACGGCTCCAAATGTAATCTTTCGGATTATCAGACGGTGTTTCTGTACTTCTATTGTCCGCAATTCCAACATAGATTGCTTCTGTGACTGTATAGATTTCATCCCCGGTACTGTCCAGTATGGGACTTTCGGTGCTGTCCAGAAGTTTTACATAATCTGGGCTATCACTCATATCAGAGCCATCCGGCATGGATGCATATTTTCTCCATGTATAAAGCTGTTTTCCGTTTCTCCCTGATTTTTGCTTGGAAATCGTAAATCGTTTCGTTATAGAAAGATTAATCAGGTACGTTGCCTTAATATCCACCCATCCATTGTCTGCACTCAAGCCTGTGACAGTGTAAGTATGCGTATCTACATCCCAAGAGCCGGTTACACTGTCTGATTTCGTCACGGTAAAGCTACAGTCATTGGTGATATCTGACGAGCCGTACATAACTTTCGCTGTAGTTGCCACTGTCGGAAATACCGGAATATTTCCGTCTGCGTCAGATGTGATCGTCTGCATGTCGTTTGACAACTGAAATGTCATGTTTTTTGCGGATGCAATATTCTCATCCATAGATGCTAGCTTTTTAGATAGTGGCATTCCTCCGATAGTCAGTGTATCAGGATCCATATATACAGACTTTTTGTCCATGTCAACTTCGAATATAGTTTTTCCGTCAGAATCTTTTACTGTCAATGCCCCGGCATTAATCCATTTTGCATTGACACCAATTACGTTTAGTATTGCAGCGATCATAGTGCCATCAACCAGCCAGCCAGAATTCCAGGTCTTTCCGCCATCTGTTGACATTCCCCAGCCTGCTGCACTAAATTTCACTACGATCGTAGCTTCGGACAATTCGGGTTTATCGCAAAAATAAAGAACGGTACTTCCATCTTCCATTGTTTCATGGATTGGAAAAAGACCATTCTTTGTTTTCATTACTTCCTGCAGATTGTCAAATGCAGTATCCCACTCTGTTTTCTGTCTTTTGAGATTTGCTCGCAGTTCCTTATAGACTTGTGTAGCCTGGCTGTATCGTGCGCTTGAAAGTCGTGTAGGTGTTTCAGCTCCAGATATCAGATTTTGTGATGTGTGAGCCGTATACTCTACATTTGTGAAGATTGTTTTGTGGTACCGTTTTTTTGCATCGATCACAAGGCCAAGGTCACCCGCTTCCCGTGCGGGATCTGCAGGTGTGCTAACTGACATCGGGCGAAACTGTATTCCATTTAAACGTTCACCCAGATATGCAGCCACAGTTGCACCACTGCCGCTCTGGATCAGCTTGTTTCCGGAAATCTCCAAAATATAACCTTCTGCGCCAGATTGGTAAGTTATTTCCTCTGTGCTATCTCCATCTTCCTCATTCACTCGAATCCCAGTGATCACTACATCGTCTGTCTGTATCGTTGATCCCGTTAAAAGATCACTGATCTTTAGAATCTCATCAGCATTATCAGCATCTATTATATTTGAATTACCGTTTTTTAACGGTATTTCTATGACCGTACCGATTTCCTGGCCTTCCGAATCTAATATCGCATTCCCATCAACGTCATTCCAAATTGTATCTTCCTTTTGAACCCAGGTTGCTTCTAAAAGTTCCGTATCGTACCACTGTGCAGATAATTTACCAAATCGATCAATCTTGAAAAACTTGCACGCAATCTGGCCTACCCACTGTAATACCTGTCGGAAGGTCAACGCAGAGTCGTCCGGGCGATTCTGTACGATAAAATTATCGTTATCAAAAGTTGCTGTATCCGATGCCAAGGTAACTCCGCAACAGCTGCAGGCATCCCGCACTATAGTTCCAATGGTAGCCGGATATACAAGTTTGCTGAGAGAGTACGACTGATCAAATTTAGTCATATCGTCGAAAGCCTTTACGGATATTGAATTGCCTGACTCTTCTCCCGGTTCCGCTCTATACTTGCCTTTATCCAGCCATTCAGTGGCTCCATCCAGTAATTCCAAGCCTACTTGTACAGTTATTACGGCGCCGTTAAAATCATGTTCGTCGAATCTGCCGTCAATATTGTTTAGCTTTAGTGTCAATTGCTGTGCTATTGCGGCACCCAGGTCGAAGCTACTTGTATTTGATGTGCCTTCAGATATCTGAAGTGTATAGATGTCCAGATCTTCCACGGTGTCGTTGCTTCCATCTTGGAAGTTGATAACTACTTTGTGATGAAATATTCCATTTTCTTTCAAAGCTTCTTTGTAAGCTGCAGTTGTCTTTATCATCCTGTCACCTCTGTATAATGTCTACAGAAACGGACTTATACCAATATAGTCCGTCCCCAATGTCTCCCAGATGTTCTTTGCTCAACGTTCCTCTATAGCTTTGTATCGTGATATCAATTCCATCGTCACGAAACGAGAATGGGAAGAAACCTGGAACCAATGTGTTCTTGATTGTTTTCACCTGTGATTCTGTCAGAAACTCCCATTTAATGCTCAGATTTTTCTTCTGTGCAACCACTGCTCCAACCATCAGGCCCGCTAATGTACGCCCAGTATCAGATGTCCATATGATCTCATCATTTACGCTCAATGATGTTGGTGCCGGAAGCGTAGTGCTCCCGGACCATAATATTTTCTTTGCCATATCACTTTACCTCCACTGAGTTGTATCTGATGTCCATGGCTGCTTTTGCTTCCTGTGTTGCTTTTGCAATCTGTGTGGAGTCCAAGTAGAATCCCATATCGGTCAATGCTGCAACAATCCGCATCACAGCACGATTTATAATTGATTCCAGTTCTGCTTTGCTTACGCCAGTTCCGCCTGCTGCCAGAGCGGCTTCAATTGCCATCTTTTTCAGTTTGTCTTCCGGTGCCACGACCTCTCCCTGATGCAGGTTGTCGCCAATCATGGCCAACTGCGGAGTATTCGGCTTCACATAACCGCCATTCGCCAGATGCGGAATAGTCGGAACTCTAGGAAGAGACATTCCATAATGGCCATAATGTCTTGTTCCAGTGATAGGGTTGGTAAAATCATAGCTGAAAGAAAATGCGTTTTCTATCGCAGACAGTCCGGAATTGAGTTTGTGCATTAAATTATTAATTATGTCAATCACGGCATTCAGCGGAGTCTTTGCCAATGTCACAAGGGAATCGAAAATTCCCTTAAAGATATCTTTAATTCCGGACCACGCCTGCTTCCAATTTCCATGAAATGTACCTTTTATGAAAGTTATGATTCCATTAAAAATCGTCTTGGCGTCTCCCCAAATACGCTTCACGGATTCCAAAAATGTATTCAGGACTGTTCCCAACAGACCAAAGCTCTGCGACCAGTCTGTCCGAAAGATCCCCTTCACATAATCAATGAATGGCTGGAAGATGTATTTCTTCGCAAAGTCAAAGATTGATGTTGCAATTGTCTTGAATCCCTGTAAGATTTCTTCAATTCCCTGCCAGCATTTCGAGAAATCATTTGTAAATACACCGGTACAGAAATCAATGAAACCACCCAGAATATCTGTAATCCCCTTAATCACATCACCTGCAACTGCCAGAAGATCTAAAATAAGCTCTCCAAGGCCTCCAATGATCGGTCCAAGAACCGGCATTACATTGTTAACTATCCATTCGATACATGGAACCAGTGCTGTTTCCCATAATGCTTTTAGATTCTCAAATACTTTACCAAGCAATTCAAGAATTCCATCCAGTGCCGGCTGAACATGTTCCTTCCATACAGAGCTGAATTTATCTGATATATAGTCCAGATATGGTGAAAGATATGTATTATAAGCCTCAAGGAATGTTCCAAGGATATCCGATATGCCTTGTGTGATGGAGTCAACAAAGGGTTTGAAATACTGATCATAAACTGAATTGATTTTGTCGAATGTATCAGTAAAACTCTGTGAAAGAGCATCAAACGTAACTCTCCAACGTCCAAGCATGTTCTCCAGTGTTTCGGAGATCTTGTCTGTATTCTGGATGACCGGAACAGTAAAAAGTGATACAAAATCTCTTTTGAATTTAACTGCCAAATCTGCAGCTCCAAGAAATCCATCTGCAAATACCTGGATGATATCTGCAGTGATTGCCTTGGCATCATCTCCTGAAAAAACATCAAAGATATCTGCCAGCGCAACGCTGAAATCTCCTGAGAGTTTCGCAATCTCACCTGTCGCATCAAATAATGAAACAATGCGCTTTTTGATATAACCTTTGCTCTTTGCAAGGTATTTATCAACGCCTCCAACAAGATTGTCTGCCAGCGTAAGCCCGATTCTGGCCGTAGAACCAGTAATCTTGCCAAAAGCAAGAGCGATATTATTTGCGCATCGATTTGCCGCATTTACAACTGCTGTATCCGTGAAGATCTCTTTCAGATTTTTACCAATATTCTTTACAGATTTATTGATGGAATCTATCTTTTTCTGAGAATCGCCAAATCCAATTTCAAAACCCTTCTTGAACAGTTTTGCAAGTTCCTGGCAACGTTTCTGCAGAGCAGATAACTTTTCATCTGTCTTATCGATGACTGTATCGCCATCAGCAAGCTTTCCATAATCAACTCCATTCCCTGCCGTTCCTGTACTGCCTGTCGATGGTGAAGTTCCTGAAGATGATGTACTGGACTGCGAATCAAGTTTGTTGATCTGGTCGAATCCCATAAGGGATTTCATTTTCTTTGCTGCATTCTGTGCTGCCTTGCCAGCTTTATTGGTATTGTTAGTCAGATTAGAAGCTGCATCAGAAGCACCGTTAAGGCTGTCACCTGCATCTGCTGCAGAAGCAGCTATCTCTGATACACCATTACTGCCGCCATTGCTGGCTTTATTCCCTGTAATCAGTTCCGTAAATGCTTTAAATGCATTCGCCAGCGTAGTAAGTTTACCGATTGCAATGTTGATCACCTTGATTACCGGGGTAAACAGATTGATCAGTCCCTGTCCAATCGTAGCCATGAGTGATTGCGTCTGCAGGCTCAGAATCCTGCACTGGTTGGCCCACGAATCAGACGTACGGGCAAAATCGCCCTGTGCTGCAGACAGCTGGTCCTGAACGAACTGATATCGTAGAGCTACTTTTTCCGCCTCAGTCATTGCCGAGGTTGTTTTACCAAAGCCATTTGCCATGGCATAGGAATCAAGAGCCGTTTGTGTCATTACGACACCGAGATCTTTCAGCGATTCCGTCTCACCAGTAAAGACCGATTTCAGCTTTGTATAAGCCTCATCCTGCGATAAATTGTAAAAAGATGCTACATCACCAGCCAGACCAGTCAATGTTGTTCCCATGTCATAGGCTTGTTTTTTGGAAAATCCGAAAGCTTTCGCCATGGCACCGAATGTACCGGTGTACTGTTTCGCCATGGTCTCTGACAGACCAAAGCTTTGTGCAGCGCTCTTTGCAAATTTATCGACCTCTGAGGTCATGTGCGGGAAAGTAACATCTACAACGTTCTGAACCTCTGCAAGATCAGATCCAAGCTCTAGGCACTGTTTTCCAAAATCAACCAGCTTTTTTATGCCGAAAGCAGTCGTAAGTGCGGCACCTGTTTTTTTTGCCAGACCGGTTATTCCGGCCATCTGACTCTCGAATTGATTTTTATTTACAACCAGATCAAGTCCGATCTGTCCAATACTTGTAGCTGACATATATACCACCTGCCTCTGTCGCGAGGACATCGGCACAGTGGCACTACTTGTCCTGGTTTATCTTTATTTCAAATTCTTTCTTGCAGTGCCTTGCCTGACACTTAAAAAAGACACCCCGGCATCTTGCATCCGGGGTGTACTGTACTTTCTGCTCATGTCCGCAAAAAGGGCATTTTACTTTTAATCTTTCAATTTTTAATCACCTCCAAGGCCTGCCATACGCATAAATGCCATTTTCATCGCATCAAGCTGCGCATCCATCTGTTCTTTTGTTGTATGATTCTTTATAAATTCTGCATGTTTCGATTTCCATTCGTTGCGGATCCGATGTTGTTCCGGTGTGAAATTCTCCAGATACTCTTTCCGGTCTTCTGCGCGAACGGAAACAATCCTTCCAAGAGCTGTATCCGGGGCAATACCAACAAGAAGATCTCTGAACTCTTCCCATTTCATTCCTTCCGGAAGCTCTCTGGATAAACGAATCCCGTACTGTGATTGAAAAGATGATATGATTAGATCAAAATCATCTATCAGATCATAGTACGGGTCACTGCTCTCCCTTGTCTTCTCCCATGACCAATTCCATAGCAGACTGAATAATAGTCATCAAAGAATTTGCTGAAAGTTTCTTTCCATCTTTCTCCATCTTGCAGATCTTCTCTACATCTTCTGGGGAAAAGATAAGCTCCAATGCTTCTCCAACCGCCTGCAGTTCAGAATTCTCTGCGAATACTCCCATCAGCCGGAGCATTGTCTCCGCATCTGATTTTACTTCTACTTCCAGATCTCCGATCACAATGATCGGATTGGATTCAAAATTCAGTTTGTCTGTAATGTTGATTTTTTTCGCCATTTTTCTATCTCTCCTTTTTTCCACGCAAAAAAAATTCCAGGATTACACTGCTGGTACTAAAGTTGGCTTGCCATTGCTGATCACGTCAAATTCCAGTGCGCCTACATTTGTAGCATCGCCGCCACCGCAGTTCTTTACATCAAACACAGCGTTCGCCCATGATACGCTCGTACCATCCGGGAAAATCCACTCAAAATACCCTTCTGCGTCATGTCCATTCTTGAACTGTTTACCTGCTACAAAGTCGTTTCCGGTATCTCCGATGTTTCTCTTGCCGTTAAGCGTAATAGTAAGGGCTTTGGCTGTCATTAATGCTCTCTGCCATCCTTCTGTATCCATTGGAGTCCAAGTTTCTACCCCATTGGAAAAAGACGGTGAGAAGGTCTCCAGATCTGCTACAGTTGTAGCGGATTCTTTATCAGCGCCAAGCTTAAACTGATTGGCTGATACAGGAAATACGTTAGTTGTTTTTCCTGCAAACTTCTGAAGATTCATTTTCATTCCTTTTTACCTTCTTTCTTCTTCTCAAAAATAAAAGCTCCTTCTATGACCATTTCATAAATACCGGAATCATCCGTGCCGACATCCTGAATTGGATAAAGGGGCTGAAAAAACTTAATCGTTTCATTGTTGATTGTTGCATCTCTCATGGCTCTCAGTTTCTCAAACAGCTCTGTAGCCGCTTCTTCTGTATCTCTTGGAGATTTATTCCAATGCACCAATATAGTCACGTATTTCTCGCCGTAGCCTTCCAGAGATGGTCCTCCGAGAGTTGCGTGATACGGATACTGGTGCTTGCTATTGTATGCTCCAACAGACTTATCTTCCTTGTCTGGAAGTTTTCCCATATACACGTGTTCCGCAATGCCAAGAGAATCGATATAATCTCTTACGTCTGCTAACATCATACGCCCGTCAACCTCCTATAGATTTCTTTGAATGCCTTAGCCGCGAAATCAGCTTCTTTACCACCCGGAAGCCAGTCTGTATACCATTTGCCACGGGCATTCGGGTTCTCTCCAGTCTGAAAATGATATTCCGGATGGAAATACAGACGGCGGGCATATGGAGTACTGGATATAATTGATACCTTTCCATGACTGCTTTCTGATCTGTCCAGGGACGTGCTTTCATTCTGGAGATTACCTGTATCTCGTGGAAATACCTGTGCTTGCACAACTTCCGTATGAAGTGCTTCTGCGGTCTGCTCTAAAGCAGTTATCTGTGCATCGGTCAGCTGTCGGATTTTCGGCAGATTCAGTTTTATCACGGAATTCACGTTGATCAGATTGCTCATACCAGCATCACCTCAGTATAATTTACAGATCCATCCGGATTCCTTGCTTTTGTCCCCTGCTCGATTCGTCTTTTCACTCCAAATATCGTAGCGGATCCACCAGAGATAACCGGCAGATCTGGACAGATGTCACCCGGAAACAGCGCCGTGCCGGTAATCTGTATCAATTTCTTCTCTGCTGTCAGAACTGTTCTTGCTTTATCCTGGTAATTACACTTTCCGGAATACTCTATGGCCTTAAGTGGTTCTCCGTACTCGTTCAAACCTTCTCTCTCAAAGCTACAGGTGATATCTGTCTTGCAGAGCCTTTTAGGGACTAAACATGGATATCTCATGTGATCACCTCGCTAACATACAGCATAATCCAGTTTGCTGTAACAGTGCATACACATCACGCTTCATCGCCACGCCTTTATCCGTGAACACATTCCAACTGCTGCCGAACTGTGCAGATACACCGTTGATACTGTACGAAGACAGCACACTGTTGATCTCATCCGCATTCTCATACTCAAAATCTGCCTGCATGCATACGACTTCCCGGATGATTTCCTGCTGGAATTCTGTAAGGGAAGAAAATCCCTGACTCACAATACGGTTGTAAGTCAGGGAATCAATGTGCCTGGATGCCTGTTTCAAAGCTTTCTCTATTTTTTCTTCCGGAATAATATCACCATCATGCTGATTTTGATAATAATCTTCGGTTACATATGATTTGTAGGACATGTATTCACCTCAAATCACTCTTCCGTTGCTGTATATTCCTCAGTATCTACATCGGCATAAACACTGTCAATCTTACCGTCGCGTCCATTCGGAAATACAAATACATCAGAGAAAGATCTGTTCTGATACAGATATCCATCTCCTTTTGTATGTGTACCTGGTGCAAAATAATAGATACTGTTGATCTTCGGAACTGTCTTGCAGGTCTGTCCGCATGCAATAAGTACGTTGATCTTATGGCTGCCCGGTGCTTTTTCATAATAAGTGCTGAGACTTTCTTTTACAGGGCTTTCCACTTTTGAATAGCTCTGCTCATCAGATGTTGTATAGTACTCTTTGCCTTTTACAATATCTGCGTCCTCAGTCTTTTTATATACCGCTCCGGTCGGTGCAAAACCGCCATCTTTCGGATTCCAGTCAAATGCGTCATAAAAACGCTCATCGTCAATAACTTCCATGATCGGTACTCCGTCAATGTCAGTTACTCTAGTCTCGATTCCCATGCCGCCTTCTGCAATCTGTGTCATCTCGATCTTACGTGTGAACTCAGTAGACTGCTCCAGGGCATCCATGATCTCACTGCGTACATACATAATCAGCGAACCCTGTGCTTTGTATCTTCTGAGTTTTCCTTTTGCAAGAATAGCCTTCAGCATGCCAAATACTTTAGCTTTTGTGTATGCGGATGTGGCTGTGGATCCATGGTATACTTCTGTATTCTGTGCTGCCTGGGCAACTTTAGAGAAGAACAGCGCGTCTGTTTCCGGAACAACCCATGTCTGTTCAAATACATGGGAAATATTCTGAATAGATGCTGTAGCATTCGTTTCATCCACATCTGCTTTATCTACCATGAATTCAACGTCACGGTCATGTGTCAGTGTATACGGGATATCCTTCTGATCATAAGTTCCCGTGTTCCAGCCGCCTTTACGGTTATGATTTTTATAGCCAGATGTACTCATCTGTGTAAAATGGAATGTTTTTGCATCCAGCCATCTTACATTGCTGGTCACAAACGGAGAGGTCAGGGTTCCCTGCATCAGGATCTCGAGGAGTTCTGGACTCCACTGTTCTGCATAGTTTAAATTTGCCATTTATTATACCTTCTTTCTTTTTTGTGGTGTCCGAATCGGACACATTGATTAATTATTAAAACGATTCCAACGCTTTGTCGGTACTGCTGTCTGGTTTGTAGTTGTTGTCTGCTGTGGATGCTGTGCCGGATTCCCACCTGTTCCTACCTGTGTGAAACCGGTTTTACCATCCGTCTGCGGTTTCAGTGCCGGAACGTCTTCCAGTACTTTGTTTACTGCTGTTTTCAATGATTCCTCATTGATGTTTCCATCTTCTCCCATGACCTGGCTTAAATCTGCCATTTTGAGGATATATGGAATTGTCTTTGCTTCGATTCCCAAAGAAACAGCCATCATTGTAGCTGCACTCTCTACCTGTGCTGCCTGAACAGCTTTCTGAGATGCTGCAAGCTGTGCCTGTGCCTCTGTGATCTGATTCTGCATTCCGGCAACATCCGGCTGATTTGCTGCCTGCTGCTGTTTGAAGGATGCAATAGCCTGGTCCATCTGTTCTTTTGAAAGTCCCTGCTGTTTAAAGTAACCTTTCAGAACAGATTCTTCTGTTACAGTCTGTTTTCCTGCGATCAGACTGGCCAGCTTGTCGTAATCAAACTGTGGTGTCTGCTGTACTCCTGCCGGTGGTGTTCCACCATTTGCTGCTGAGCCACCTGCTCCCCCACCATCGCCAGATCCTCCTTCTGCAAATTTCTGCAGGTTCATTGGTACTTTGCATCTAAATCTCTTAAACATTTCTACATACTCCTTTACAGTTTTTTATGTGCTGTCTGCACGAATACAGTTTTACGTGTGTCTCACAAAAACAGTTGATAACCCGGTGTCTCCGCGTAGTTTAATGCCTTCGGGCATAAAAATAAGACGCTTAACCCTGCGCCTCAATGGGAGATTCCGGATCACCGCCTTTCGAATCGATAACCTCTGCAATCTTCATTCTTACCAGATACTCTGCTCTGTCCTTGGATACTGTTAATGTATCACCAACAGACCTGAGCTTCAGATCATTTTCCTTGTCATAGAAATCATGAATCACTCTGATCTTCACTATTTTCACCTCCCCTCGTTGCGCCGGCGTAAAATCAGTCATCACGAGTTACTTTAAATCCAAATTCCGGAAGGAAATTGATTTCATAGTGGTACTTATCCACAGATGCTCCAGAAATGTCTTCAACTACATACATTGTATAATCGTTCAAGTACACATAATCTTTCTGATATTTGTTCTCTGCTGTTTCAATGATTACTTCCAATTCATTTGCATTATTGTTTTTCAGCGCGAATGTTCCTGTCAGCTCCAGAAGAATGGTATCTGTCCTTGCATTCAGAACTGTGAGCTTTCGAGTTACATTGAAGTTATCTGCTTCTTTGGAGATGTTATAGCTTACCTGATTTGCTTCTGTACATCCGGTAGCTGTGATACAGATCAGAAGTACCAGTGCAATTACTGCTGCAATTTTCTTCTTCATGCTCTTATTCCTCCGCAAATTTCCAATCTTCCGCAAGCATATCTGCCTGGGAAGCAAGCCAACCCATCTGTACACCAGATGTTCCAACGAAAGCAATCGCCATATTGCCGATAGCATCATGTTCGCAATTCACAACTTCACCATTCGCTGTCTTGTAAGAAATACTGGTCGCAAGCTGAATATACTGTTTCTTGCCATTCCATCCTTTACGGCATACTTTCATTCCTCTTTTTAAATATTTAATTGCTTCTCCGAAGGAAAATGTTGCTTCTCCTCCAAGCTGAGGGCAATTGGTTTCATCTGCAATAATCCATTCATCAGAAAGGATATTCTGAAGTGTATATACAACGCTCTGTGTTTCTCGAATATCCATTTCCTGTCCGCCTTTTGTGTGTATGATGATTGTTTCTTTCTCTGGACTCCAATACCAATATCCTCCCCAGGATGGTAATTTTGCTTTACTTCCAGATCTCATTGCTTTTAACGCTTCTTCAAATTTCATGTTTCATATCCTCTCTTTCTTAAAATTATTGCATTTCTATGAATATTGTTGTAATATATCCATAAGATATCTTAACAGGGAGGAATGATACCTGACCCCCACATTTTGGGTTGGGCCATCATTTCTCCCTGTTTCTTTTATATATCTTTCTTATTTTTTCATCTTTGATTACAATGATTTTTTGTACAAACATAGTGTGTCTCGACCAATATATTTCTTCTATCTGCCTAGCAATCTCATTTTCATCCAGTGGACTTTTTGAAATATCAAGTATAAAATTTGGTGCTTGTCTCTTCTTTTTTGCGATTGCGTTATACACCAGATTTTTACTCGTTCCAGATAATTCTTTCAAATCAAACGCTTCGTCTCTAAATATGTAATCTGGAGTGGATATTCCCTGTGGATTCAATACCCTTGGAACCAAAGATATTTTCCCTCCAAGTTCCTCCTTCAGCAACTCAGCAATTCGTCGTTCCTTATCTGAATAATCCAACAAAACATTTTTTCCATCCACGGTAAATACAGAATCTTTGATTTTGTATTTATATATTTCTTCAACGTTATGAGAATTAGGTGTTGCTTTTTTCTTCCATTCATCCGTGACGTCTTCAAACCCTTGCATCCTTTCCAAATCTTTGAAGTCCGTATACTCTCGACTGTCCATACCACCAGTTCGCATCCGCACATGTTTCCACCGATTTTGCATCTTCTCATACTGTTTCTGGTTCTCTGGATCCAGTGAGAAATCTGCAAGTCTTCCAAATTTCTTTTCCTGACGTTCAGCATATTGCTGTTTAGCTTCCTGTTTCGCTGTATCTTCAATATCAGCAATCTCTTGCTTGTTATATTTCGGATCTACTTTCGTGATGCCCGGAAAATATGTAGTATGAGAATCTTTGCATCGGGGATGATAAAGCCCAGCTGCCACTGCTGAGGACATCAATGGATATTTACCATCTTTACTGCTGCCACCACTCCACACATCGTCAATCAGAATTTTTCCCACAAACGGAAGACACTTCGGGCACGGGGATCCTCGTTTGTTCATAATTACAAGATGTAACCCCCACTGTTTCCGCATTTCGCCTTCTCCTTGCAGGTAAGCTCTTTTACTTGCGGTCCGAATTGCCATGTCTGCATAATCAGAAAGCGTGTGTCGCGCTCCGTTAGCGTATTCAACACAATTCAGTCCCGCTGAAAGAAAATCCTTTGTTGCCATGTCCACGGCTTTCTCATACGTTCCTGCGCCGGTATTCGCATATACCTGAGCATTGTATATGATCTTACGGTACTGGTCATTTGCCATACGCAGAACTGCCGCTTCTGCTTTCTGCATATCTGCTGTGGTTGCCTGGATTAATGCGTCCAGCTTACGATCATTGACTTTGAAGAATTCAGCAGTACCGCCTTTAGTTATCTTCTTGGCAGGAAATCCATTCTTGATCTCCTCCAGGATCCTTTTCTCCTGGTTCATACCACCTTCAGATCTTGCAAGGCTGATCAGCGCTTCAATCTTTTTGTTGATGTCTTTAAACTGTTTGCCATATTTCTTCTGGTTGTCATGCTTGTACTTTTCCAGAGATTTCAGCATTTCTGCCTGCCACATGGACCAGTGTTTCTTTTCATCTGTCTCTTCCTGCTTGTGATTCTCGAAGTTCCTGATCATAGACGCGATTAGTTCATTTTCAATCGCTTCAAAAGCAGTACCGATGTCATATTGATCATTTATCTTTGCCATTTGACCATACCTTGAATCCCTGTGACTTAAACTGTCTCGTCAGTTCCTTCAGTTTTGTGATACTTTCACATTTGTCCCTCCGGAACTCTGCGTAATCAGCTTTCTCTACCGCGTAAATACCCATCGGCACCTGCTCCTTTGCTATTTGAAGCATTCCCTGGTATTCCTTTCGGCTCATTCGGTACATTCTTGGTCCTACCTTTACCCGCATCACCTTCACCACCTTCCAGATCTACGCGGAAATTACCTGCATCCAGGTTAACTGCTGGTTCTTCCATGTCCTGTATTCCCTGCTCTGCCTTTAAACGGGCAACTTCCTCTTCCTTGCAATGATCATCCAGTGTATCACCGTACAGTTCTTCTACGCACCGCTCAATACTCATAATGCCGCCCTGTTTAGCCTTGGCAACTGTTTCTACCTGGCTTTCAAATGACGGATTCGCATACTCTCCAAACGGAATATTGACCTTTACTTCTTCAATGCCCTTATTGTGCAAAATATTATCTGCATTGATACACATTGAAACAACTCCCGGAAGGGTTTCCTGCAGTGCCTTTACGATTGCATTTCTGGTATACAATGTAGTCTTTTCTTTTTCTCTCTGTGCTTCTGCATTATCCAGTTTCTTTACATCGATTCCCAATGTCGATGGGCTGATTACGCCCTGCAGGCACAGATCCAGAGCTGTTATATACGATGCCATGTAGCTGTCATGTGGAATAGTCGGCTGATCAGTGATGACCTGATTCTTCTGACCTTCTCGCATATCCCCGTCTGCTGCAAAGTAACGATTGTCGAATGGGTTCGGTTTTATCAGCATTCCTGTTTCCGGATCATGTGGCACCAGACATTCTGGAATATAGGTCTTTGCTCTGCCGGCCCTCAGTGCATCCATCCACTGGGACCATGTTTCATCCAGTGAATCATAGCTGTCGAGCTTGCCATCAAATATACTGCCGCCTCTGCCCTCATATCGGGCTGATTCATAGATCATGAATGGTTCTGCAAGCATGATTGATTCATCAAATGTGATATCTGTCAGATTTTCAGTTGCTTTGATAGACTTGATATCAACTAGCTTGTTATCCAGATACAGTTCATTGATGATGTAGCCATATCCATAACGCTCATTCAGGACGTACACTTTGCCCTTTTCTTTGTATGGTGTCTTGAACACAATCTCCCGGATCCGGTCTCTCTGGTAAACGAATTCAACTCTTTCGCCCGGATACCATTCCAGAATCGGATATTCACTAATCGTAGTATCTATAGCAACTTTAAAAGCGCCATCTCCGATAAACAGTGTTTCTTTGAGGGCGCTTTCAATCTTTTTATAAAACTTATTGTCTTCCTCAATCTCTTTCCACAACTGTTCCTGTGCCGGCTGTTCGAATTCAAATTCGTTCATATCCGGAAGAACAGCAAAAGAAAGCACTTTAACTGTCAGTCCTGGAAGACCTGTGTGGATCTTACGCATATCCATGCCAGGTGTTGATCTGCTGGCCCAGAACTTGTGTTTATCTGCAAATTCTGCATTCTGCTGATAGATCTGCTCAAGCTCATTGCCGTCGCCTCTGTACCAGATACGATTCAGAATCGCATGTCCTTCAAAATCCATCATCTCATTAACCTGGAAGTTAAAGGGATTTGCTGGAAGAACATTCAACCAGCTCCTGACAGTCTTTTTTATGTTTTCATTTAATCTTTCCATCCATTTCACCTTTTCTGTTCCTCCACCTCAAATCCAATCATATTCCGGAATGGAATCCAGCCATACTGCTGCGAGTTGATCGTATGGTCGTTTTTATCTTCCGGAACGTCTTTCTCATCATCCCAGGAATATTTCTCCATCTCAGAGATATGATTGGTGCATGTATCTAAAACCAGATAGCAGTCCTGCTGGATCCAGCCAAGCTGAAGCTTGATCCTATCCAGTATTGTTACTTTCTTGTATGATTCCACGAAATTATAAAGACAGCTGTGCAGTCGCTTATACTTCCGCAATTCTGTGATTGTCGCTGCATCTGCACAGTCAACAAACGTATCTTTTGCGAATCCCCAGTCTTTGCGGCATCTTTCCAGAAACTCTATAAATTTTACTGCCGTATCTGACGGGGCAAGCGGCTGATCCAGATCTTTGTTGCTGTATACCTTCTCAGCAAGTGTGATCAGCTTCCTGTCTTCCGTAATCCCCTGGAACATCATTGCAATCGTGTCCGGGGACTTGGATGAGTATGAAGTATCGAGGCCGCAAGTAAGCTTTTTAAATCTGATCTTGCCTGCTGCCATCTGGGACCTGACCCATTCCTCAGAAACAACATGCTTCTTTCTGAGGAAATTTGGAAATACCAGACCGGTTGCTTTTCCTCTCAGCCCCTCAATCTTGTTTTTCCAGATCTTTGTTCCCTTCGGAGTATTCTGTATGATTCTCTGTTTCTTTTCTTCCGGAAGACCGGCATTATCGTCAAAAGAAAAGAACCAATGTACCCATCCGGGTTTTGGTTCTTCTTTCAGCTCGTCTTTGATTTCCTGCGGTGTGCCGTCTTCCCATTCAGGAAGAGGTCTGCTGCAATTGATATATTCCTTGTACACGTCAAGGCTTGGATCATCAGGGTTAAGGGTTGCTATAAGATAATCACAGCGCATAGATGCTTCACGAACAAAATCAATATTCGCTGTATTGACCTCATCGATGTACAGACATCCATACTGACCGCCAAGTGCATCCTTCCACTTGCTCTTGTTTCCATAGCCAATCACGAAGATAATCTTGTCTCCGGAAGACGTATGAAACAGGATATGCGGCATCTTGTATTCTCCGGATCCATTGCCTTTGTATTCTGCCAATATTCCGAAATCATCCAAAATGCCAAGGTCTTTGTTGATGATATTCTTTTCTGCAGTTCCGGTGTCATCTGCTGCCAGGATATGCAGTTTCTTTGGTGATTCCGCAACCTTGCACATAAACTTAAACAGACCGACGGTTGTCTTGCCCGCTGCAGTCGTGCCTTCAAGGAACTCGACCGGTGCATCGCATCTTAGAAATGCTTTATATTTTTCCGAAAGTACCAGACGTTCAGTGCTCACTATCCACCACCACGCATCTGTTCCAGAATGTCATCAAGTTTCTTCTTTTCATCTTCCAATCCGGAAACCTCCAGTCTGTCCCTAAACATTCCAAGATGACGGCCAAGAAGCTCCAGTGCTTTTTCTTTATCATTCAATTTCAGTTCAATACCAAACTTGCCTTCTTTTATTCCGGCAATGGCTTTAATCTGCTGTTCTGTCAGTCCTGCCGTGTCTTTTATGATCACGCATCCGTCTTTTACCTCTGCAAAATCAGTCGCCCTGGCAAAAGCAATGGCTGCCAGCTCTTCTAGAACCCTGTCCTGTGTTATTTCTGTGCGTTTCTGGCGGTCCTGCATCCTTTTCTGGATATAATCTGCAACCTTGACATTTCTCAACATCCTGCTGCCGGCCTGAGCCGCTGTTTCATCCTTCTTTACAGACGGATATGCTACCTTGTAAGCCCTTGTGGCATTAAGATCTATCAGGTATTCATCTGCAAATATCTTCTGTTTTTTTGTCACTCAGACTCACCTTCTTTCTTTTATTCAGAAATACAGTCCTGCCAGCACCATACACGACAGCCGATTGCTACCGTGACGAAAGGAGGTGCTAACACTTACATACAGTGATTCCCATGCCTAAAGTATGTAAGTGCTGGTGCTGTGCACGCTGTATGAAAATTGGCAATATAAAAGGTGTCCGAGTTGGACACCTGAATATTTTAAAGGCGGAGCCTGCTACCGGCTCCGCCTCTTTTGGAGTTATATGCGTAAGTCGCGTTTAAGTCACGCGATCGGAACAGATGGAATCGGACCACCGACACGCTGGATATAAGCCAGTTGCTCTACCACTGAGCTATGTTCCGGTGTGTCCTGATCTGAGCACCACCAGAGATCAGGACTGTGGTTCATCAATATCTTTGGGGAAGATACATATGAGAAAAGAAAACTGAACGTCTTGGATATTTCCAATTCGTTCATCATATACTATAACATCTTTGAAGCGGACATATCGGACAAAACGGACAAACTTTATTTTTTTTCAAAAAATCTTTTAAATTCTTTTCTTACACTTTCCTCTGTGGTCTTCCGTCCCATCCGATCTGCCACCTGCTGCCAAGTCATTTCTTCAAAGATCTTGTACTTAATGATCCGCTGCATCCGGAATGGGATTGATATCAGCCAGACCTCAACCTGCAGTTTCAGCTGCTCCGCCTTCTCTTTCTTCTGTCTCAGGATCTCTTTCTTCTGTCTGATTCTGACATCATCGGAGTAAGAATATGTCGTTCCCTGTACTTTAAAGTGCTGTGGGTTGTAAGGGAATTCCGGATTACTTCCAGATACAGTCTCATTTGCCGTGATACTTTTTTTCGATTCGAGTTTACGGATTTCTGCTTCTGCTTCCTTGATCACCTCGCATGCATCTATGTATTCTTCCAGAATTCTCTTATCCATGATGTCAGCCTCCTCGTTTCCATTCCTTCTTCGTTTTCTTATCTCTGATACCTGTGATTTCTAAGCCCAAGAGTCCGGCAGTGTTATTCAAAACTGTATAAGCGTTGTAAATATGTGTTGGCATATGTCCTGCTGCCTTGATTGCCTTACCAGATGTCGGATCCGGATATCCTTCACTGTTTTTGTATGTCATGCGCTCACCTCACAGTCCTATTTTGCATTCTTTGAAATACTTACATGTCAGACAGCAGCATCTGCAATGTTTCTTTCTGGATTCGAATATCCAGTATATTAATCTTATGACCATTCTAATCATCCTCCTTATACGGTTCTGGAAGTGGCATCCAGGCAATAACACAGTCCTCATCATCCCATTTTCCATTTTCGATACCGCACATTCCCGTGAATGGTTCTTCCTGTCCGACAAGCTCTCCATCTAAAGTAGTGATATATATTCCGTCTTCCGGCAATCTCTCACTGACTGGAATCCAACCGCTTTTGTCACTCATATTTTTGATATAATCCATAATTTTAACTCCAAATTCAAAAGCAGTACCTTTAAATGGTCTTCCGTATGGATTAATCTCTCTTTTTATGTAATCATAAATTTCATCTCTGTCGCTCATTTCTCTACCTCCAGTTCATCCAGTCTCCCCGATAAAACTAATGCAGTAGCTTCAACAACAATTCTCATCAGCTCCATATCAAGCGTATCCCATGATATATGCATTGACTTGGCATGCCCCGGCTGACCTGCTGTTTTCTGCGTAGTCATCTGAATAAGACGATATACACTGGCTTTCAATTCTGGGATATTTTCTTTCTGTCCTTTATCCATCAGAAAATGCCACATCATGTCTTTGATTCCATTTGCAGGATTTTCCGTCATATGTCCACCTCCGAATTTCCTGACTTCTGATCACATTTCTGGCATCTGGTCTTGCTGACTACCAGCTGTCCGCGTATCATGGTTGCCTGTTTACAGGTCGATTCTACGAACACTGCATAGTTTCCAACTCTTTTAATATGTCTACAGGTTGTATAGTTCTTTTCTTCCATGTATTTTTCTTCCTTTCACGTATTTAGAACATCCATCTTCTGGCTGCCCCTTGTTTCGGGAATGACCGGTGATGGATAGGTAATTGCATCTGTCCATGTCTGTCTTCTTTCCTGTGCCATATATACAGGTACTGCACAGTTTGGTATCAAATTTCTTTGGTGATGCTTTTCTGTACTTTCCAAGCTTGTTCTTACTGATCCAGCTCCCAACAGTGCCGGTGCAAACGCCGAAGTATCTCGCTATCTGCTCCGTAGTCCATCCGTTCTGAAGCTGTTTGATCAGAGCTTTTTCGTCATAGTTGCTTGGTTTAGTCTTTTGAGCCTGAAGACCATATTTCTTAAATTTGTTAAATATGGTTGACTGGGTAGTACCAAGAGTTATTGCAATGCGATTTTGCGAATAACCTTTTCGTATGTATTCTTCCAGAACTTCTTTTGTGATATCTGGTCTAAGATCTGTTCTTCCCATATCAGTACCCTCTCAATCAGTGCCCTCTCAGGAAATTACGCATCATGGATTCTCGCCAATCTGGTTTATGATCAGTACACTGATCATCGTCCTCTACCAGGATTCCTTTTCTGTCGCAGAATCCATTATCATTATCGATGCAGGTTTTACATGTTTTATCTTCCATCTTGTTCCTCCCTACAAATAACTCTTACCGAATGTCTCAATAAACTGCTGCCGGCTGTGTGTCTTCTCGAACTCTCTCTGTCCGATCCGGTGCATCAGCCTCATTGTGTCAGGGCATCTATGTACTGCCAGTGGACCCATGGTGTGATGATCCAGGCAAAGCCAGACCTTTAGACCGGCTTCCTCGGAATGGATCCGGTTAGGACCGCCGAATATGTGATGCTCGTCCAAGAGCAGATGTTTCTTGTGATTTCCATCCAATAGCATGCACAAGTAACATATCCCATTCTTCTCATGGAGAATACTTTTTGGATGTTTCATTCTTTTTTTCTTTGTCGTTCGTGTTTTCGGAAACATCAATCCTTCCTGATTCATGCTTCACTCCTTTCCGGAGAGAGGATTATACAGTTTCTCTCTCCTGTGTGTGATATATATGGATTTTAGTAGCACCCGTTATTTACGTGTCCGATTCGGACACCTTTCTTCCTCTGCTGCAGCCGTCGTCTTCTCCTAAAAATCCGCTCAATCCTGCGCCCATCCGGCACCAACCAAATCCGCTGACATCGTGATGTGCTCTATACCGGCATTCTTTGCAGAGAACAATATTTTGGTATTTTGTCATTATCTTGTGCAATTCACTATTCTCAAAATCATTAATCTCGTTGTACTGGTTCAGGATATTACAGATATGGCTTCCTATATCGCATTCTTCTGCACAGTAGGCTTCCAGTTCTTCCGTATCTGTGATTTCTTTCGGTTTCTGGCATATATGATCACAGATGTATTCCGCCATGTTTTCGACAATATTGTCCATTTCTGTTCTTTTCATCAGTCATTCCACCTTATCTTAATTTCGAATCCTAATCTTTCTTGTATAGCCTGCCGGTAGTCATCCCATGTTGCAAGATCATCTACCAGATACTGAGCTCCCTCGGCCATCTTATCCATAAACTGCTGACATCTTTTTTTGCCGAAGCCCCATAAATCACAGAGACAAGCTACCGAAAGGATTGAATATGTATCTAATGTCATCTCTTTAATCTTATTGCTAGCTGCATTTAGTTCCTGTCTGGTGACATTCAAGCTGATGCCGGTTCTCTGTCGGAATTTGATTTCTTTCTCCAATTCTTCAATACCTTTATCTTTTACGAGGCGGAGGGCAAATTCCATGCCCTCTGTACGTCCCTGCATATATGAATCCATTTTACTCATTTCTGTACCTCCTTCAGAAACTCCACAAGCTCTGTCTCGCTGTTTGGATGTCTGTTATATTTTGAATGGTATGTCCACTTCGGAATACCGTTTTTTCTATCCGGTTCCGGACCTCCCACAAGATGCATGTAAGAAGTTTCTATATGCGTCCACCAGCTATCTTTCACTTCTTCCGGATCATATTCCTCTGCAATCAGGCGTGCACCATTCTCAAAATCATACTTGTAGTACCGCACTCCAATGTGTTCGTCTGTATACCAGAGCCCCCATGCTTTGTAATTTCTCAGCCATTCCTTACGCTGATCATTATTTTTCATAACTGGAAGAAGCGGCTGTTCTGAAATTTCTTTATTTTCTTCCGGAAGCATATCGGTGGAGTCGCCGGCATGGTCGGACGTTTTGTCGGCTTCGGCAGAATGTTCTTCGAATTGAGTATCTTCAGCAAAATCATCCTGCTGCTTTTCGTCCTGTGGTTCTGCTGCCGGTTGGTAACGTTCTTCTAACCATCCACATCGACTGTTGCAATCATCCGGGCACTGAGTACAGCATTTATATGTTGTATCGCAATAAGCTGCTGCTCCGCAAATGCCGGAACCAGATTTTCCGGTAATGCATTTTGCTGGTCCATCTGTTTTTTCTTCCGGTTCGTCCACTGCTGCCATCTTGACCGCTTTCTGTTTTTTACCGTACTTCTCAATCAGCTTCTTTGAGAATTCTGTCCAGCCTATTGACTCTTCCTGGTCAGTGCCGGCATTGAAGAGGATTCCTCCCTTGGTGCCCTGATAGTTGAGCTGCCCGTTTCGGACGCGTACTGTTCCGTACAGGGCGCTGAGCATGTAGGTTGTCATATTCAAATCTGATTTCCGGACATAGGTCTCTATGTTTTTCCGAAGAGATTCGTAAAACCGGTCAATCTGGATGTCCACTGGAACAGGAGTGTTAATCTCTTCCGGCTTATGAGGATGCAGCGCCTGATTTATAGTCATCTGTCCGGGAATATCTCTTTCCTGTTCCTGTTGTGCTTTCAAGAGCTTTGCCGCATTCAATGTGACCTGTCCGACTTCTAACAGAAGTTTGCAAGCTTCGTTCTGATATTTCTCATTCAGACCGGCAAGCTCTGCTGCCGTGGATACATTCAGCTTATTCTGTTTGAACGCTTCCATGAGTTCTTCGGAAAGGTTGGAACTGATGCTGTGATATCTTCCAATCTGGGTGGATGAGACTCCGATCAGGTCAGAAACGATTTCCCTGGTCTTACCTTCAAGATCTGTCTTTTCGCGGAGTTCCTTGACCAGTTCTTCCATCTGTAGGGATTCCGTCATCTTCTCCCAGTCAGTTTTCTCGCGGTAGGTGTTGGACTGGATGATCACCATCTTCCGGACAATCTCATCTGTCTCGGTTTCTGCGCTCAATTCAATCTTTGGTCTGTATACGCAAGGGATTCTTTTAAATCGTTCAAGACCTTCCTTAATCAGCTCCAGACAGCACTTTCTTCTCCGGTGTCCAGCCAGGAGATAATCTTTTCCGTCTCTTTCTTCAATCAGGAGTGGCTGAAGGATTCCCAGTGCTCTGATCGACTGTTTTAGTTTCTCTGTGTCTTCCGTTGAATAAAAATTATCCTTAGAAGGGATCAAGTCTTCCGGATTGCGATAGACCGTCTTCTGTTCCGGAAGGTCTATTTCCTGTGCAGAACGCTCAGAGAGCATTCCTTTGAGATCAAATTTCGCCATCCTGTACACCTCCGATCATATTCAAATACTCTGTCACAAGTTTCTCATAGTCTTCTGCTGCCGCTGATCGGGAGCTGTGAAGAGTCACCGGCATACGCATGAATGTGCTCCTTGCCACTACACCAGAAAAGCGGATTGTTGTATCCATAGCCGGATACTGCTCTCTGATGATCTCTGCTCCCTGAATGTGTGCCTGGTTCCCTTTCTGGTACTTGCTCACAAAGCAGCGGACGTTCTGCAGGTCCGGATTCAGTTCTTCCTTCACTTCCTGGATCTGGTCCAGGAGTTCGTTCATGCCTTCCAGGGTGTTATCGTCCACTTCTACGGGAATGAGGACGTCATTCGCGGCTGTCAGTGCATTGATCACAGAGATATTGATATCCGGAGCATTATCTACTACGCAAAAATCGTACTGATCAGCTACCTGCTGCAGAGCCTTCTTTAACCGGTTCTGCTGTGGACGTACGCGATCCATGGTCACTTCCATATTGGCAGTCAAGAGACCGAGATTAGCCGTGATGATGTCCAGTCCCTCATAGTCCGTCTTATGGATCAGATGATCCATATCCGGATGACGGTCTGTCATGATCCGGTCGATTCCATCTCCATCCGAGGTACGACGGTTTAATCCACGGGAGCAGTCTCCCTGCTTGTCGTTATCCACCAGTAAAACCTTATATCCACGTGTGGTAAGGATATAGGCAATATTGATACTGGATGTGGTTTTGGCCACACCGCCTTTCAAATTAATGATTGCTATTGTTCTCATACGTATTTCCCCTTTTTCTTTATTTTTTAATAATAAATTCCGTGTTTCTTTCTGGCTTCTCTATCGGCCTTTCGCATCCATTCCGGTTTTCCTCCTTCTGGTATGCTGTCATATGAAATTTCACCTCTTTCGTCTCTGTAATATTTATAGTCAACTCCCTGGCGGGTTATCGTTCCCAGGTATTCCATTGTCATTGGATTCTGGTCCGGTCTCAGACTCCAGGCCCTGCCCCATAATTCTTCCACATTCATTCTTCTTCATCATCTCCTGTAACCACGTGGAATAACTGTGTTTCTCAGATCTCGCGGTCATTTTGTGTGCTTCCGGAAAAGCATGGATCAGACGATAGACCTGCTCCCATTCGGCAGCATTCTTGATCAGTTCACCTTTTGAATCTCGCCAGCCTTCTCCTGCCATCTCTTCCAGTTTCAGAAGCCTGCTCACTACATAGCTATCCTGTGTATGTACACAGATTTCTGAGGAAACATTCATCCTGGAAAGAGCCTCGATAAGTGCCATAAGGACAGACTGGTGGTATGTCCCCTTCGAGATTCCGAAGTTTTCCTTTGTCTTTTCCTCGTTTCCGACCATAGTAGAGAGGACATATCCGCATTTTCTTTCTCGTTTTCCCTGGAATGTACTGTCAGTTTCCAGGTAGATATCTACTTTCCACATGTTTTATTCCCTCTTCTTAATCTTGATCAGTGTGTAATGGCGGTAAGCATAATGAGTTATCGGATTTATGCCGACTTCGATGCTTTCCGGATCCACGTAGTATCCTTTCGGTGCTTTTGGCATCCTTGGTTTTCCATCACGGTCAACCAAACTTCTTCTTTTAATCTCGTCAACTTCAGGATCCTTGCGGATAAGGTTTCTGGATGGATGATATCTTCTGAGTTCTTCCGACTCCCACTCTTCCAGTGGTTTCGTGATATATGCTGCAAGTTTTCTGTATCCGCCTTCATCGTAGGTGGTACGGAAATTAACATGTCCGTGTCCCCACTGTTGTTCCCAGAGATCTGTGATTATCAGATCTGTAGCCGTTTTTTCATTGGATTCACGATTGATCAGGATGTGGATGTGTCTGCCACCTCTGGATCCGATTGCAAGACGGTATATGTACTTTAAGGTCCATCCCTGTTTTTTATATTTTTCTCGCATCTTTCTGACCAGTTTTCCGGCATGGTCCTTCATTTCTTCCCACGTCGGTCTGTAATCTTTCGGATATGTAAGAGTGATCCAGTAGTCCCTCTCACGGAAATTCCACTTGATCAACCTCCTGACATCCCTTTCCCGTTTCCACTGATTATGTTTTTTTATCCCTTCCGGAGTGGCTTTCCTCTTCTTCTCTCTGGTCTGTCCTCTGGCTCCATACTTCCCAGTGTGTTTTTCTTCAATCTCTACTGTGTCACCACAGTCCCATCTCTGCCTTATGTATCCGCATAGTACCTTGTATCTCATAAGCACCTCGTCGTAACTCTAATACGCTTAATCGAGCTCCCAAGAGGTACTTGATACCTCTGTAGCTCTCAAAAAAAGGTCAAAAATATAGCAGGTGGTTCCTGCCTGCATCTTGACTTTCAGGCGCTGTATGATATACTAAATATAGTTGTTATTTCATACAGCACCATTTAATTACCGAACCTTTACAGTTGCCGCTGTGGGGTTCTTTTTCTTTGTCTTCTTATCCTCCGTCCACAGGATTATTCCAAATGCAATTCCCGTGATCGTAAAAACGCTGATCAGAAGCTCTATTCCGGAATCCCATTGCCATACCGGAAGGATTGCCACAACAATCCCTATAATCAGGGAAATGTTAAGTTCTCTCGCCATCATTCTCACCTCCCTCCTATGCAGTTTTACTTCTGAGTTGTTCCACCAGCGGACATAATATTTCCAGTTCGCAGTCGATCTGTTCCGTCTCAGAAGCATACTCCGGTTTCCAGTCGACTCCACTATGTGTAAGAATGTACGTTCTTCTGTGTACCAGATCTATGTATCTGCTAACTTGTTTTTCTGTCATATCTCTCCCTCCATCGTGTAGGATCCTCCATAATCTTCTTTCCGGAGTTCTGCTATCTCCGCGGCTCCTGATCGGGCACCGTAGCAGGAGCCGATTGTTCCGTCAGAGAATCTTATGATCCATATCTTTCTCATGCTTGTCCCCCCTGCCGCCCTTATCCGGCAGCTCTCTTCTCATAGTTCATTGCCTGTAATGCGTTTTCCACACGTTCTCGGATAATCTCAGATGCTTTTGCACCTGAAACTTCCTCTTTTACACCATCAACCTGTATTCTGGTGATAAACTCTATCTTTCCCACATTCACACCTCCCTGTGATATGGTATGAAATTCTTTTGATTATGGTTACTTATCGAGTTTTCTCGATATCAGTCGAATCATCTTGTGCATATTGTATTTTATGCTTTCAGCTCCTATACTTTATTCACAGGGCACTGGCATGCCCGAGTCTAAAGAAAGGCGGTATGATCCATGGGTGTTAATGAATCTGCAAAATATCAGCTTGCAAAAACATTTACAGAACTCGCTATTCAGAACGATTTAATTGATAAGCGTGCGACTGCAACTGCAACAGCTGAAGAAGTTACAAATTTCTTTAATACGATTGTAAAAACAATCAACAAACCCACAGAAGAATAATTAATTAACTTCAAGCCCAGCCCTGGCGGATATCAGTTTCGCCAGGGCTTCTACCATGTGCGAAATGTTTTTATCCTCATCAAAAGAATCTTCTTTAATTTTTTCCTGGATTCTATTACATACAGCCACGATAGTCTCATCGACCTTGTCTTTCACCCTCACTCTCTCACCCCCCCATTACGCTGATTCCTTGTTGTCTGAATCGGTTGCAAACAGCATTGACTTTTCATATTCGTTCTCCTATCCTTGTTTTACAGGGCACTGCCATGCCTGAATATTTACCAAGGAGGTTTCTATGAAAAACGATCAAAAAAATAACCCTTTCTTAAATCCAGAACTACAAAACTTGCAAAATTCTTTAAATCAAATTAAGCGTGCTTATTCTGGATATTCCCAAATTATTCTTCCACCTGACTCATTGTCTTCTCGTATACATCAGCTGCAGGAAGAAATAGTAAAACCCTATAGACAAATTTTTCAGTTATACACGCCCACCATGGTTGCGTCGTTGACCGAATCATTCTCCAAAATGTCTGAAATTATGACTGCTACTATTCGGGAAAATATAACTACTGGTGTATATAACAATTTAAATGAGTCTTTAAAGCAATCACTGTCTCTTCTGGAACTTCAAAAACAATTTTTGAATCTACCTCCTGAATTACATTTCCATTCAGATTTATCCAATTACTCGGAAGATCTCGGTGGATTACCAGAAGACGATTTTGTAATTGTTGACGACACTACTGTTAAAACTTATGAGCTACCTGATTCTGTGTATATTCCTATTGGCAACAACAGAATAAAAATGCCAACTTCCTTTTTACTGGCTCTTATTGACCTGATTATCAGCACAATTCTTACAATTTCCATTGCAATTGCTCAGTCCAATTCATCACGAACAGAACCAATTAATCAAATGCAAATTGAAGAATCTCAGCTTGAACTGCAACGTGCTCAAAATGAAATGTTACAACAGCTACTTCACAATATAGATACGTCATCTTCCAGTGAAGCCGAAACTATCAAAGAATTGAAAAAAACTGTCGAAGAGCTGAATAAACAGTGTTCACCGACTCAAGACACATGCTCACCTGTTGAAGAAGATACTGATAATTCCAAATCGACCGAAGACACTGATACCCAAAAATAATGGTAAACATAATCGTTGATACCTGCGTAAGCATTAAGCTGATTTTTAAGCTTTTTACCTGCTTACGCAGGTTTTCAATTTCTTCTTTTGGATCATCCACCTCAACTCGCCTCCTTCTGGTCTGATTCAGTTGCAAATAAGTAGTCCAATGTCTTGTCTGGGAAAAAAGTGTTTTTTATTTTCACACACTCTTTTAAGGAAATTGGTGCTTTACCATTTAACTTAAAAGAAAATGTTGTTGGTGTAATTCCCAGTGACAATGCAATACTAGATTGTGTTATTTTTCCTCGTGCCATCTCTGCTTCTAAATTTGGAAACACTTTCTCGCCTCTCTTTCTCGATTTTTCGTGATTACATTTTAAAGTATATACGAATTTTCGTGATTGTCAATATATTTTTTCGATTTTTCGAGATTTTATGTTGATTCATTATATATTTATATTGATTTTTCGAGATTTTGGTGTTATTATCAATTTAGTTAGAGATTTGAAAAGGAGGGTTAATCGTATATGCAAGAACTTGAAGCCAATATTAAATCTCTTATTATAGAAAGGTATGGAAGTCTCAAGAAATTTTCTGAAACGATTGATATGCCTTGGACAACATTAGACAGTATTCTTAAACGGGGAATGGCAAATTCCAACATAACTAATGTATTAAAAATCACTCGTGAATTAGGTCTTGATGCAGAAAAGATAGTTGATGGAGAAATTATCTTTTCAGGCGAGCAAGAACCAACCACTCTTGCAGCTCACTTTGATGGAAGTGAATACACAGAAGATGAACTGGATGAAATCCGTCAGTTCGCAGAATTCGTGAAAAACAAAAGAAAGTAGTGGTTGTACGGAAATATGTACATATAGAATGATATACTCGAGCGGGAGGTGTTTACAATGAATTATGAAGAATTACAAGACCAAGCCTGCAAAGACGGTATAGAGGTTATTGAATACCCTTTTAAGAGCAACAATATCAAAGGATTGTATTGCAATGGTACTGTTGCGTTAAATGAAGATATGACTCAGGTAGAAAAATCCTGTGTACTTGCAGAAGAAATCGGCCATCACTGTACCAGTTCTGGTGACATTCTGGATCAGACCAACATCATGAACCGTAAACAAGAATATCGTGCACGTTTCTATGGTTACAATCTTAAAATTGGATTAATCGGTCTGATCAGAGCCTACGAAGCAGGCTGCAGAAACTTTTTCGAGATAGCTGAATATTTAGATGCTACAGAAGAATATCTGAAAGAGGCTCTCTTATGTTATAAATCAAAATATGGCATATGTACTGCTGTTGATAATTATATAATTTACTTTGAACCATTTGCAGTGATGAAGATAATTACTGTAAATTCACTTTAGGAAGGAAAACGTATGGGTTTTTTAGATTTATTCCGAATCGGTAAAATCAAAAGTGAAAATGAAGCTTTAAAGCAAAAACTTCAACTTTTACATGCCGATGAATATTTTCAAATCAGAGAACAACTTGATGCAATGACAGCAGAAATTTCCAGCAACAATTCTGTGCTTTCTCAGCAACGTAATGAAATATCTGAATTGTCAAATCAACGTCAAAAATTGGATAAGCAAGTAAATACTCAAAAGAACAAGTTGTCTCGATGCAAAGAATTATATCAAAGCGTAGAATATGCTTTAAATAATTTTTTAGTATCAGACGTGCAATATAATAATTGCAAGCTAAATCCTCACAACAAAAGTGATTTTGATTTCCTTTCTCCTTCTGTGATTCTCCAATTGCATTCTATGGATGTGAAGGAACTCCGGAAAGCATATAAAGAAAATGAAAAACAAATAGATAAGTTGCTTAGTTTGTACGAATCACGTTATACAACTAAAGCTAATAAATCCATTTATTCTTTAATGGTAATTGCATTACGAGCTGAATTGCAAAATATTCTTTACAATTTAAAATATGAAAAGCTTGATAAATCAATCGAAGATCTTAAATTAGTTACGGCCAAATACTTAAAAATTGCCGGAGAAGGGAATCAAAGCATAGCTGGAACTCTAACGAAATTCATTGGTGAAATTGAATATCTGTTTATTAACGCCATCAAAATCGAATACAATTATTACATCAAAAAAGAGCAAGCACGTCAGGAACAAATGGCCTTACGAGAGCAAATGCGTCAAGAGGCAGAAGAACGCAAAGCCCTTGAACTGGAGCGAAAACGTGTTGAAAAAGAAGAACTCAAATTTGTTTCAGAAATCGAAAAAGCTAAAGCTTCTCTGGAACAAGCTTCTTCAGATGAAGAAGCACAGAATTTAAAATTAAAGATTCTTGAACTTCAACAGCAACTGTCAGGGGTTACTACAAAGAAGGAAGAAATCGTTAACCTGCAAAACGGAAAAGCCGGTAATGTGTATATCATTAGTAATCTAGGCTCTTTTGGTCAGGACGTCTTCAAAATAGGTATGACTCGCCGTTTAGATCCGCAGGACAGAGTTAATGAACTTGGTAGTGCAAGTGTCCCGTTCAAGTTTGATGTTCATAGCTTTATATTTTCAAATGATGCCGTTGGACTCGAAAAGAAATTGCACGATATATTGAATGATCGTCGTCTTAACAAGGTGAATCTCAGAAAAGAATTTTTTAAAGTGGGAATTGATGAATTGGAAAAATTGGTTAATTCAATTGATCCTACAGCTGAATTTAACAAAACCATGCTTGCAGAAGAATTCCGTCAATCATCTGAACTCGATGAACCACTCAGTTCTTCTTTGTATTCTGATGATGCAGATAATATTTTAGAATAAAATAAAAACCGCCTCAGAATGATATGTACCCAGAATTCTGGACACATATTTATAAGTTAGGCGGACATCATGGATGCTTCTCTGTATTTTACAGGAGGCATCCATTTTGTTTTTGCCTGGATTCGTTTGCTATTATAGTAATCAAT